>Ga0209515_10001788_pt1 | contig 34802 bp, 30 predicted proteins | sample Subgroupgradi54m_FD_187454 | JGI IMG/M metagenome (GOLD analysis project Ga0209515, IMG submission 187454) | Subsurface groundwater microbial communities from S. Glens Falls, New York, USA - GMW60B uncontaminated upgradient, 5.4 m (SPAdes)... ... | reverse complement strand
TCAGCTCTCCTTTTGGGCGGCTGCGGAGCCAGACGTCGAATCTCACGCGCTCGAATTTGTCACCACCCAGGAGTGGGATCTTCGGCCTGAGCACGGGGGGTACGAACTCAAAGAACATGGCCCGTTCGACTGGAAGCCGTTCTCTGAGATCATCACGATCGAACAGGCGGGGCCGGTGACGTTCACTCTCGTTTCGAAAGGCCGGGGGACTATTTATATCACCGACCTCTCGTTGGTAAGACTTCCAGAGTAGCAGCGCCCTCCCCGTCGCCCACGCCCAGTCAGGCCGTTGCGGCGTTACCCTCTTCGTCTGACGCGCCGAGACGTCGTGCCTGCTCGGGCCGATAGAATCGTTTTGACAACCGATACAAGCTGATATAGACTTCTTGATGACGGAGGGACACTATGGTTCAGCTCGACGCGCGGGTCGTCTACACGACGGCCGACGCCGCGAAAATCCTCAAACTCAGTCGGATTACGGTGGAACGCCAAATCCGCCGCGGCACGCTCAAGGCCGTCAAACTCGGGAAGGCCTATCGCTTGCTGGGTCGCGATCTCCTCGCGTTGTTTGATTGGTCCACGTATGCGCGGACGGCCTGGGAGGATCTCAGCCGGGAACTCCGGGCCCGCTATCCCAGTGCTCGAGCGGTCCCGCGCGCCATCGCCCAGGTCCGTCGGCGGCGCTGAGCACCCGTGCCCGGCGGTCTGCCCCGTGTCGTCCTCGATACCAATGTGATCGTTTCCGCCGCCTGGGGTGGGGTGCCATGGCGCGTCGTGGAAGCATGGCTGGTCGGGCGGTATCTCCTCCTGATCTCCCCCGCCATTCTCGCCGAGTATCAGGCGACCCTCGCTCGCTTGCACCCCAGGTCTGAAGCGGCCGCCCGCATGTTGTACGCCGTCTATCTAAAAGCCATCACCGTGACGCCGCGAGAGCGGTTGACCGTCGTGCGCCAGGATCCGTCCGATGACCGATTCTTGGAGTGCGCCCTCGCGGGCCGTGCCCGCTCCCTCGTCAGCGGCGACCGGCATCTCTTGTCCCTGCACACGTTCCGCGGTATTTCGATCATGACGCCACGGGCGTTTCTCGAGATCCTCGACGTCGGCGCCTGAGGTGGTCGCACAGTGCGACCACCTCGAACCGAACCCAGCGTTGACGCCGCCCGTCGGCGGTGCTAGGGTGATGCCATGCAGTGGGTTGTGCCGGACACCGTCCATCCTGACGCCGAGGCCCTCGCCCGCGCGCTCGACCTGCCGCCGCTGATCGGCCGGCTCCTGTGCCAGCGGGGGTACGAGACCCCGGAGGCCGCCCGGCGGTTCCTCGACGGGGCGTTGACCGAGCTCCCCGACCCGTTCCTCCTCAAAGACATGGACGTGGCCGTCGCGCGCCTCGAGCGGGCGCTGGCCCAGCGCGAGCGGATCTGCGTGGTCAGCGACTACGACGTGGACGGGCTCACCAGCACCGCGCTCCTCGTCCGCGTGCTGACCCGTTTGGACGCGTCGGTGGTGACCTACGCGCCGCACCGCGTCAAGGACGGCTACGGCTTCAGCGAGAAGGCCGTGGCGTTCGCGAAGGGGCAGGGGGCGTCGGTCCTCATCACCGTGGACTCCGGCACCACCGCCCACGCCGCGCTGGCCTACGCCTGTGAGGAACAGGTGGACGTCCTCGTGGTGGATCACCACGAACTGCAGGCGCTGGCCCGGCCCCCCGCGCACGCCCTCATCAATCCCCTGCAGAGTGATTGCCCGTACCCGGAAAAGGCGCTCGCCTCCGTCGGGCTGGCATTCAAGTTGGCCCAGGCGTTGCTGAGCCAACGGAGCCAACGGGGTCAGACCCACCGGGGTCTGACCCCATCTGCCTTGTGGGAACATCTCGACCTCGTGTGCCTGGGGACCGTGGCCGATGTCGCCCCGCTCGTCGGGGAGAACCGCGTCCTCGTCCGGTACGGCCTTCAGCGGTTGGCGGCCACGCCGAAAGCGGGCCTCAAGGCGCTGATGGCCGTGGCGGACGTCCGTCCCGGCCCGCTGACGACCGAGCATGTCGGCTTCATTCTCGGCCCGCGGATCAACGCCGCCGGCCGGATGAGCGCCCCCGACAGCGCGCTCCGGCTGCTGGTGACGGACGACGCCGCGGAGGCGAAGACGCTGGCGGCGGCGCTCCACGAGGAGAACCGGGTGCGTCAGCGGGTGGAGCAAGCGGTCCTGCGCGAGGCGCTGGAGCAGGTAGCGCGGACGGTGGATTTCACCCAGCATCGGGTGATCGTCGTCGCCGGGCAGGGATGGCACCCCGGGGTGATCGGCATCGTCGCCGCCCGCCTCGTGGAACGCTATGCCCGCCCGGCGGTCGTCATCGCGCTGGCCGACGGCGTCGGCAAGGGCTCGGCCCGCTCGATCGCCGGCTTCCATTTGGTGGACGCGCTGGCGGAGTGCCGGGAGCGGCTGGCGGGATTCGGTGGGCATGAGATGGCGGCGGGGCTCACGATCGCGGCCGAGCAAGTGGCTGGGTTCCGCGAAGCGCTCAACGCGGTGGCCCGGCGGCGGCTGGCCGACGACCAGCTCGTGCCCCAACTCTCAGTGGACGCCGAGGTCTCGCTGGCGACCATGACGCCCGCGTTCATGCGCGCCCTCGAGCGCCTGGGCCCGTTCGGCGCCGGAAATCGGCGCCCCGTCTTCGTCAGCCATGGCGTGACGTTCCACGCCGCGCCGCAGTCGCGGGGCCGGGCCGGCCTCCACTGCTGGGTCCGCGAGGGGAACGGCCCGGTGTTCGAATGCTCAGGGTTTGATCGGGCGGAGCGCTGGCGGGACCGGTTGGTGACGTTGGACGGGCCGTTCTCGCTGGCCTACTCGCCGACGCTGAGTGCTTGGCGCGGCGAGCCAGGCGTGATGCTGCAGATCAAGGACGTGCAGGAAGCGGCGGCCGTCGCGAGACAGCCGGTGGAGGTTACGCGGCTTTCGTGATCTTCCCGCTCTTCAAGCAGCGGGTGCAGACGCGCATCGAGCGCACCACGCCGTTGAGCGCGGCGCGGACCTTCTGAAGGTTGGGCAGGAAGCGGCGCCGGTTGCGCCGCACAATGCGAATCCCCACACCGCCGGCTTTCTTCGCCACACCACGACGGGTGAGGGAGGAGCCGCTGACGGGACCTTTCCCACAAATGTCACATCGTTTCGCCATGATGCGATGATGATACGGAATCCCACCCCGGAAGTCAAGACGACCCATTCGGATGTGTTCACCATGCCGGTCCGCTTCATGCCCGGGGTCGGGCCGAAACGGTCCGACGTCCTCAAGCGCCTCGGCATCGAGACCGTCGCCGATCTCCTCTACCACATCCCCCGCCGGTACGAGGACCGCAGCCGGTTCGTGCCGATCGCCCAGGCGGTCCCCGACGTCCCGCAGACGTTCCGAGGCGTCGTCGCCAGCACCGGCGTCTTCCGGTCGAAGCGCGGCACCCTCGTCTTCCAGCTCACCGTCAAGGACGACAGCGGCACGCTCCAGGCCCTCTGGTTCAACCAGCCGTATCTCAGGACGTGGTTCACGCTGGGGCAGGAGCTCATCCTCTACGGCCGTCCCGAGCGGGTCGGCCGGAAGTTCCAGCTCTACGTCCCGGACTTCGAGGTGGTCACCCACGACGAGCAGGATTCGCTCCACATGGGCCGGATCGTCCCGATCTACCCGGCGACCTCCGGCCTTCACCAGCGGGCGATCCGCGCGCTCATCAAGTCGGCCGTGGACCGGTACGCGGCGGTGGCCCCCGACACCCTGCCGCCGGAGGTCCGCCAGCGGTACGGGCTCCTGCCGCTGGCCCAGGCCATCGCCGGCATCCATTTTCCGGCCAGCGACGAGGAGCGCCGGCAGGCCGAGGAGCGCCTCGGCTTCGACGAGCTGTTCCTGTTCCAGGTGGCGGTGGCCCAGAAGCGGCATCGGTTCAAGACCTCGACCGGCCTCACCCATCAGGTGGAGGGGCCGCTCGTCCAGTCACTCGAGCGCGCCCTGCCGTTCACGCTGACCCGCAGCCAGCGGAAGACCGTCACGGAGATCTTCGCCGACCTGGCCACGCCGCGCCCGATGCACCGGCTGCTCCACGGCGACGTCGGCTCCGGCAAGACGGTGGTCGCCGCCATCGCCGCGTGCGCCGCCATCCAGGGGGGCTATCAGGTGGCGTTCATGGCCCCGACCGAGATCCTGGCCGAACAGCACGCTACTACGCTGACGAAACTCCTGGCGCCGATTGGCGTGGCCCCGGCCCTCTTGATCGGCCGTCTGGCCCCGGAGCAGCGCCAGCCGATCCTCGCGGGCCTGTCGTCGGGGAAGGTCCCGCTCGTCATCGGCACGCACGCCCTCCTGCAGGAGACAGTCACCTTCCGCCGGCTGGGGCTCATCGTGATTGATGAGCAGCACAAGTTCGGCGTCACCCAGCGCGCCGCCCTGCGTGCGAAGGGGGCGAGCCCCGACGTCCTCGTGATGACGGCCACACCGATCCCGCGCACGCTCGCCCTCACCCTCTACGGCGACCTCGACGTCTCCGCGTTGACGGAACTGCCCCCCGGCCGCCAACCGGTGACGACGGTGCGCGTCGCGACGGAGACACGCCCCGCGACGTACGCGTTGCTGGCGCGGGCGATGGACCAGGGCCGCCAATGCTACGTGGTCTGCCCACGCATCGGCACGCCGAAGGCCGCGCCGCGCGGCCAGCTCGACCTGTTCGAGCCGCCCGCCGACGACCTCAAGGCGGCCACCAAGGTGTTCGAGTATTTCCGGGACCGCGTGTTCCCGCATCACCGCGTCGGCCTCCTCCACGGCCGCCTCCCCGATGACGAGAAAGAGCGCGTCATGCGGGCGTTCACGACGGGGCAGGTCCAACTGCTCGTCGCCACCCAGGTCATCGAGGTCGGCATTGATGTCCCGAACGCGACGATCATGCTGATCGAGCAGGCCGACCACTTCGGCCTCGCCCAGCTCCACCAGCTCCGCGGCCGGGTGGGGCGGGGGAGCCACGAGTCGCTCTGCGTGCTGATGAGCGACCCGGCGACGCCCGAGGCGACCGCCCGGCTCGACGCCTTGGTCGCCACCCACGACGGGTTCGCCATCGCCGAGCAGGACTTGAAGCTCCGCGGCCCCGGCGAGGTGTTCGGCAAGCGCCAGTCGGGCGAGCCGGAACTGCGCTTCACCGCCCTCCTCGCCGACCCTCGCTGGCTCGACCGCGCCCGCTCCGAGGCGTTCGCCCTCGTCGCCGCCGACCCCGCCCTCGCCCAGCCGGCGCACCGCCCCCTGCGTCCCGCCCTCGCCCGCCTCCTCAAACGCCCCACGACCTAACAATTGTGATCTTTTGCTAGCTTCTGCTTGACATCGTGTATCATCTCAGGTATGCTTGAAGCGAGGGAAGGGAGGGAATCCAATGAAAGCCACCTATGCGTTGAGGATTGATGCCCGCGTGCGGGACAAGGTTCGGGCGTTCTGCACGGCGCACGGCATCAAGCAGGGATTCTTCGTCGAGCAGGCACTCCGAGAACACCTTGAGCAGGAGGATCTCACGGACGACCTCAAGGATTTCAAACGCTTGCGGTCGCAGGAAGCGCTGGCCATCGAGTTGACGGACTACGTGGCCCGTCGTCGTGGCTGACGCCCCCCATCACGTTCGGCTGCTGCCCTCGGCCCAGCGGGATCTCGATGCGCTCGATCCACCCCTGTTCAGGCGATTGGCCGACGCCGGCCGTGCGCTCGGGGTGTCCCCTCGGGCCCACGGCTCGCAGAAGCTGACCGGTGACGAAGGGTATCGGGTCCGGGTGGGTGACTACCGGATCCTCTACCGCGTGGACGATCCGACTCGTACCGTCTTCATCTACCGCGTCAAGCACCGCCGCGAGGCGTATCGTGAGCGTTAAGTATAACTGAATCTCTGATCACTCATTTGCTTTTTCTCCCTCGATGTGCCATACTTGATCTGTCCGAGCAGACCACGGAAGGGATGGCTGTCTCTTGATGACGAACCGTGTGCATAACCTCTCAATCCATCGGGGTCTGACCCCTTGGGGTCAGACCCCCTCAGGACTGGGTCTTCGCCTCGTCGCCGGTGCGCTGGCGGCCGCCCTCGCCGTCCCGCCCCCCGTCTTCGCCATGCGCGCCGAGCAGCGCACCGAGTCCGGCCTCGAGGCGCTCGAGTCCCACCTCGGCGGTCCGGCGGCCAAAGGCGTGCCGGCGGATCTTACCGAGGCCGATGTCCACGCAGTCCTCGCGCAGATCGCTGTGCACGGGACGTCGGAGGCCGTAGAGACGCTTCAGGCGTGGCTTCGGCAGGAGCCGGCGCCTGCGCCGTTGCTGGCACAGGCCGGCCCGGTCGCGGAGTCCCTCATGGCGTGGAGTCTGCAGCCGGAGGCCAGCGAGTACGCGAGGGGATCGGTATTGATCGCGGCGGCTCGTCATCCCGCGATCCGTGCGGCGCTGCTGGCCCAGCTCCCGAATGCGTTCAAGACTCTGGACGTGTCGGCATGGGAAGTGTCCTCCCGTGGGGATCCACACAATACGGCACGGTTGCTGGCCGGCTTCAAGACGGTGGAGGCCTTGGGACCGGCCGTGGGTTGGACCAACTTCTGGGGTGTGGCCGACCCCCGGCTGGTCTCCCTGTTCTTCGAACAGACCCCCGGTGCGCCCGTTCGGCAGGCCACCGTGCGGACGATTGGCTGGGATGGCTGGGCCGCGGCGCTGGCCCACGCCTCGCCGTCCGTGACCGTCCAAGAGTTCCGCAAAGCCCTCCAGGCGCTCGACACGCTCACCACTCGGCTCACGGGGGCCCAGTCCCACGATCTCCCCCCGCTGGCCCGGCGCGGTCCCTCGGTGGGATCGGAGCTCGAGTTCGGGGATCTCCAAGCGGAACTGGAGGCCCGGCTCGGCCCGTGGACCGATCTGGATCGGTTCAAAACCGCCTTGCAGGATTATGATGAGCTCCTGACGACCGCACGCCCCCTCTTCCCTCCCGATCCCTATTTGCCGACGCACCTGAATCTCGCACTCACGTGGGCCGCGCTCACCCGATGGTTCAAGGGATTGCCGGACATCCGCGCGCCGTCAGGGACGCCCTCCTGGACGGAGATGGAGCGGCTCGCGGACGACAGCTTTTTGGGGGCGGAGTGGAAGAAGAAGACCCTCCCGCAGCTGTTGACCGCGCTCGTGCAGGTGAACATCCCCATGGGCCGGCTCGTTGAGGAACTCCCCGACCTGTACTCGTTCTCCGCCTATAGGGTAAAACCGTTGACCCACGACGGCTGGAACCATGCTCTCAACGCGGGCCGGGACGACGTGGTCCGCCTCCACGTGAGTCCCGCCACGACGGGCGGCGGTCACTACTGGCGGGTCTTCCTCGTCTTCCTGCACCACGTGTTGGAGCACGGCACCGAGCCAGAGGCCCAGCGGCACCTGGCGGCCATTGAGCAGATGGCCGAGGGCTGGCACGTTGAGCTGGTCGGCCGGCGCGGCGAGCCGGCCGATCGCGCGTGGCTGAAGCGCGTGGCCGAGGATGTGGATTTCGAGCGGCAGCCGCCGATATTTGTCTACGACCTCCTGCGGCACGGCCTCCGCGACAAATTCCTTGAATATATGCTGGCCCAGCTCCCGCCCGCCGCCCGCGCCCTGGCCACCGGCGAGCCCGCGCCATCCCCCGTGGCCGTCACCGCCGTCGCTTCGACACCGCCCCCCGTCGCCCCGCCTGCGCCCCGCCCACAGGGCGGGTTGGAGGAATCGGCCCCGTTGGATCCCCACGTGCAAGCGGTGCTGTCGGAATGTTTCGGTACGCCCTCGCTGTCCCCGGCCAAGATGGTGGCGATCGTGGAGAATGCCCTCCTGCATTGGAGTGTGCCGCAGCAGCTCGCGTTCCTGCACGCCCTTGTCTGGGTCCCCGACCGCGACCGGGTCGCCGACCTCTTGAGAGGGATGTTCGCGAGCAATTCGCATCGGGCCCTGTCCGCCAGGCACGTGATCCTTCAAGCGATTCGCGAGGATACCCTGGACCCGCAATTCATGGGCGCGCAGCGACGGTCCTCGCGTCGCCATGGCGAGGATGAGACGCTCCTCGTCCGGCAGGGGCTGCCGGTGGCCCGGGCGATCCTGGCGTTGGCGGAGCTGCTGGGGGAAGGGACGCTGTCGTCGGCCGATTTGAAGATCATCCATCATCGGATCTCGGACTATTTTGCCTACGCGCTCTCCTACCAGGACCCCCGCGCGAGCCGCATCGTGCAGGTGGCGGAGATGGCGGTGAAGGAGGCGGAGATCCGGGACCTCCTGGCGGAGATGCGGGAGGCCGACCCCGTGCGTCACGAGGATCTGGCCAGGAAGTATCAGGAATTGGTGGAGCAGCATGAGGCCATGATCCATCGGGCGTTCCAGGTCGCCGCGCCGCTCTACAGCGGGTTGGCGGGGCTTCATCACCTGCGTCATTTTCAGTTGCAGCGCCACGCGTTGGAGCGGGACAACACATTCAGCGGAACCCCTGGCGAGGTGGCCCGCGCCGCCCAATCGGCCGAGCGCGACCTGCGCGACGCCTATGCCGACGCCCAGCGGTGGATGTCGCCGATCGTGAATGCCCCCACCATGTCGCCGTTGGTCCGGGTCTGGTTCCTGCGGAAAGCGTTGGCGTGGGAACAGGCCTACGCGGATTTCCTCCCGCCCCAGCATCCCATGGACGACCGGCTGGCCCCCGTGCGAGCCGTGGAGGCCCGGCTCAGTCAGGTGCTGGCCCAGCACCAACTGGTGGTGCCGCCCCCGTCGTCCAAACGCGTCCCCGCGCCGCTGACGCCTGCGGCTCAAGCGGCGTTGCGAACGGCCATCATTCACAACCTCAATGTGTTGCATGGGCTCAAGGCGCGGTTGATGCAGACCGGATCGCGGCTGACGCCCTGGGGTGTTGCTGGGTACATCACCGTGCAGGTCTCTCGCAGGACCGGCCGCATCGTCCAACGCCGGACCTCGCGGGACTCGACGGTGCCCGTGCCCATCTGGGTGACGCCGGGGTATCGATTCGTCCTCATGCCCAGCCGGGGAACGCGGGTGATCCCCCAGGCCCTGCGGGACGCCCTGTGGATTCTGGATGCCGGGTTCGACGGCGGCCCTCGGCTCGCCCCCACCGCCGGCCTCGAGGAGCGGCCAATGAAGCGGTTGGCCGCGTTGCCGAAGGACCCCACCCGTGAGCGACGACATGAGTGGTTGAAACACATGCGATTCGCCGCCCTCACCCTTGCCGCCTCGCTCCTGCACAACAACGTGAAGTGGTCGGAGATTGCGGCGGCGATGACCGCGGCGGCCGACCGATCCCGCATCGCCCCCCAGGTCCGGCGTGTGGTCGGGTGGCGCTCGAACAGTCCCACGCCGGCGGTGAAAGCCGCGGCCTGGCTCCTGCCGGAATTGTTGGCGGTGTTGGGGGACATGGTGGACCACGATCAGGTGATCCCCGAGCCCAAGAAGTTGCTCTCGCAGATCACCGGGCGGTCGTTCACCCGGCGTCTCAAGGGCCATACTGACCGCGCCACGGCCTATCGTGAGTTGAAGATGAGCGCCGAGGACAAAGAGGCGGCGGCGCTTGGCATGATTGACCGGACCCTGCGCGCCGCTCGACTCGTCCCAGGCCGCAAGGCCGCCGCCCAGGGTGGGCTCGAGGAACCGCCCACCTCGCCATCAGGACCCCCGAGCGATGACCATGAATCAGCTCGGCGTGCCCTGGCGACCCGCAGTCAGCCCGCGCTCGACGTGCTCGAGCAGGACGTGGCCCACCTGCTCGGGTTGTTGACCGGGCTTCCGGCCCCTGACAAACAATCCGCCTGGACGGATGCGGTCTTCAAGGTGATCCATGTGGATCTCGAGGAGCTCGAGCAGATCCTGCGCGCGTGGCGCGCGACGCTCAACACGACAATCCTCCCGCAGATCTGGCCTCCCCTCGAACGGGGGATGGCCACCGTGCACACCGCCGCGCAGGCGTTGGGGGACGGACGACCCGTCGTCCCCCAGAATCCCGAGACCCGCCGCCTCGTGAACGCGCTGAACCAGGCCCTGCGGGATTTTGAAGCCGCGATCACGGTGGTGCCGACACCTCCCGCCACCCCCACGCGCCAATTCCCATGGCCGTCCGAAGCGGGTCGGGTGCGGGGTCTCGCCGAGTTCCCGCCTGAAGTCCAAGCTGACCTCCGCGAGGCTTCGACACCGCAGGCGCGTGTGGAAGTGCTGATGCAGCATGCCGGTCCGACCAATACCGAGTTGACAAAAGCCGCGGGACTGAGTCCTCACCCGGTGGCGCGATGGCGACAACGTGGCGTGGAGATGCCGTCGGCAACGAGTATCCACTCGATCAGCCGCGCCCTCGGCGTAGATCCGTTGTTCGTGGTCACCGGTGCGTCCGAGGCCGCGGGACTTCGCCCGGGCTCCATTCAAAACCGGTGGCAGCACGTCATGCAGGCGGACGGATGGCGTCTGCAGGATGTCGCCGAACAACTGGGGGTCACCGAGGCCGACGTCGGTCACGATACTACCGCCGAGTTCGTCCCCGAGCGCGAGACCGTGTTCGCCTATGCGGCGGTGCTCCGGCAACGACGGCCCACCCTCCAGCCGGTTCAACTGGAAACCGGATTTCTCGCACCGCCCCAAGGATTGTTTCAGCCGCCGCCTGGCGAGCCGTTGCGGTATGGCTTTAAACACGGCTACAGTGCTTTGGAACGGGACACCGCGGCGGTTTTGCAGGAAGCCCTCCTGGCCGTGTGGCGCGGGCGCGGCTATCCCGTGGAGGGGCCGGGTGGGTGGCGCGAGCAGATTGCGCCAGCCGCCCCGTATCCCGGTTTGGCGGCACGGCTCCTGGCGGCCTATCCCGGCACGTTGGCCAAAGCCCAGCACTATGGGATGCTGGCCCCCGAGGTCGTCCAGTGGCTTCAGCGCCTGCCGCGCCCCGTCTCTTCGTATCGGGAGTGGTCGTCGAAGGCGATGGCCCAAAGACACCGAGACTGGTTGGACGAAGGGATGACGCATGGATTCATCCGGCGATTGGCGAACAATCTGGCCCAGGCGCAGACCGAGTGGGAAGACTTCTTTAAGGTCGAGCGGGAAGGGTATCCGCGCCCCGAGCACGTGGTGTGGCGTCTGCCATACCGGGGGCATCCTGTCGGGCGGTTTGAGTCGTCGTGGGATCTGGTCGCCCGCTTGATGCCGCGCGCGCAGGTCCTGGCATTGGCCAATGCGGCCCCCGTGGCGCGTGCCACGCTGAAAGCCGATGTGATCGGCGCGGCAGATCCGGAAGGTAAGCTCCGCCGCCGCGAGGCGCGGGTCGCCGCGCTCGCCGCGCAGTTCCCAGAATTCCCCGGCTGGTTCCGCCGCTGGGCGGCGTGGCGGTCGGATGATGAGCCGGGGATTCTCGCGTTCCTGGGTCAGGCCCGAGACTTCGTGCGCGTCGCCGAGCGAGGGTGGGTGCGTCGGGTCGGGAAGGTGGAGGGCACGCCAGCCGCGCCCACGCTGTTTTTCTATCGAATGTTTTCGGAGAATCAGCATGGCGACCGCCCCGCAGTGCTGGGCGAAGTCCTCAAGGCGTTGCGTCAGCGGGAGACGATAGTGCGGGCGTTCCTTCGGCAGGCGCCGCCGCCCGAGCCGTGGCCGACGTGGGCGTCCTCCCTCAGCGCGCTCTTGCCGGATGCCCCTGGCGACCAGCGGCCCCCGGCGGTGCGCGTCGTGGAAGACGTCCTCCGGCGCCTTCTGGCCCGGCGGGATGCGGGCCGGTCCGATCGCCTGCCGCCGCTGGTCGAGCGGGATGAGCTCCAGCAGTGGTTGACCCGGGCTACGGCCGCGTTCCAAGCTGCCGAGCGGGATGACCACTGGCCCCGCACCGGGCCGGCGTACGACGCGCTGTTGCGCGACATCGCCACCGGCCTCGAGGAGGAGTATGACGTGGCGAAGGCCGTGGACGTCCTGGTAGCGACCGTTGAGCACGCGATCACGGATCCGACGGAATTAGGCAACGAGATGGTGTTTGAGCACCCGGGCGATCCGCGCTCACCCAAGATCTATCCCCTCAGCGCCCTGACCCTTGAAGAGTTCGTGGAGGACGCTCCGCGCGGGACGAACACCGGCCGGTCGGGGAAAGACGCGCCGCGTTCGCTGCAGACGGTGGATCGGGCGACGATTCAGTCCCGTACCCAGTGGGTGGCCGGTGATCAGGGCGCGGTTTTCATTACGACGACAGCAGATCGAACCTACATCAAACCACCCTCCGAGAAAACACCAGAAGAGTCGCCACCCGGCGGCCTCGAGGAGCCGATGGCCGACGTGGTCCGGGTCTTTGAGAGTCGGTGGGTGCTGGACCCTGCCGCCCCCGAGGGATCGCGGTGGGTGACCGGCGTTGTGTTTGACGACCGCGGGGCAATCAACGCCATCGGGCCGGACTACCGGACCGGGGGGGTGACCGTCACGCTGACACACGATGGTCAACTGCTGGTTCCCGAGGACGCCCCCGCGCCGTTCCGCACGGCCGCCGCCCGGTACCAGACTCGTCTGACCCTCGACGCGATTCGCGCCGCGGCCGCCGAGGTCGCCGTCCGCGTCCGCCCCACGCTGACGGAGATCGAGACGCAGCTGGGGCATCTGCGCACGCTCCTCACGGCCACCGGCGATCGCGAGGATCAGATGCGGGCGAACACGATCGCTGTGGAGAAGACCATGCAGATGTTCCATCGGCTCTCCGCCACGCTCAGTCCCGACCGGGATGCCCAGCTCCGTGACATCGTCGCGGGCACCCACGCCGTCGTCCGTCAAGTCGTCCGCGATGCCATGAATACGTCGGCCACCGCATTAGAAAACACTTCGGCGCTCTATACGCCTGAAGAGGGGGCCTGGCTCACCCTCGCGGATCGCGCCACACTACAGCAACTGATTCTTCTCATGGAGAAGGCCGTCACCCGCTTGCACGACCTCCTCGACCGCTGGCAGCGCCTGCCCGCCATCGAGATTCAATTCCGTGGCCGCGACTCGGCCCCGATGCTCGACCTGGACCCGCCGGCCGAGCCCGTCGCCGTCCTTCGCGTAGACACCGAGGCGGTTGCCGAGCATCTCCATCGGTTGCGAGCGGCGTCCTCGCTCGACACCCCCGAGGCCCGGGCCCATTTCCAGGAGATCCTCCGGATCCATGCCCACCTCGGGCGTTATCTCGGCGCGTTGAGCGTCGGACACACGTACGCCACGATTGACCAGTCGGATCTGCCGGCACTCAACAACGCGGCCGCCCATTTGGCCTGGGCGCACGCCGCGCTGGATCCGAACGATGGGTTGCGTCGGAAGGACGTGCTGCACCACCTCGAGGAAGGGGTGAAGCGCCTGCGGGTGCTGCTGGCCGGGAATCCTTCTTTGACGCCTCCTGCTCGCGGCGAGTCCGGCCTCGAAGAGCTCTCACCGCTGGCGAGCCCGCCGGCCACCATCCCGGCGGCGGTCCTGGAGCGGAACCTCGCTATTCTGCGCCATCCGGATTTCCAACGTTTGGCCTCCGAGGCCTCATGGGTCATCGCGCTGGATGCGTTGGGGAATATTCTCCGCGTGGGCGATCAGGCCACGACCCAGCAGCCCAACGACGCGGCCCGGCTCATCGTCACCGCCGACGCGTCGAGTCACCTGCACGTGACCGGGGCGTTGCAGGACGGGCCGGTGTGGCTGGCATTCGAGCATGGGACGCTCTCGGCGTACAACGCCGGCGCAGTGGCCCTGACCCTGGACGCGGTGCATCACGTCGCCGAGCGGCTGACCGGGCAGATCAACGCATCTCTGACGGTTGTGGATGGGTTCACACGAACGTTGCGGCAGACCGCCGCAGCGCTGCGGGCCGCCCCTGAAGATGCGGAGGCGTTGACCACGGCCTATCGCCAGATGGCCTTGACGAGTCCGCTCATCGAGACTCACGCGAACCTCATTGCCGCGGCCGTCCGGCAGGAGCCATCCGATCTCGTGTCGCCGTTGTTGAAGGCGACCCTCCGCCATGAATTCGCGCAGCCGCTCACGGCGTTGACGACGACCTCGGCGGTGGCGCGGCCGCTGCCGGCCGAGCTCTCAGCAGTGGATCGCGCGGCCGCGATCGCCGCGTTCGAGGGGGCCGCCATCCGGATGCGGCAGGATGCCCGGCGTCTCATCGCCGTGCTCTGGGAGCTGCAGCACCTGCCGCGCCTGGAGATCGTCCAGGCCTATGACGGAGGCACGCTCGCGTTGGCCGCGGGATCGAACCCGCCGGCCGACCACGGGGCGATGGATCGCCAGGCCCGATGGCATGCGTGGGAGCGACAGGCCGAGACGCGGACTGGGGGGATGGTGCGCACACTGACCGTGCTCGGTCCCTCGATCGTGAGCCAGCCATGGCTCGTCCAGTTCCTGAACGATCCGGCGGTGCCCTCGACGTTGCTCAACGACCTCGTGGTATGGATGGAAGAACCCTCCGGCGCTTTCGGGACGGCATTGCAGAGCCGGGGGATCACGGTGGTGACGACCGCTGGCGAGGTCCTGGACGCCGTGAACCGAGTCGGGGCCGCCGCGGTCCAGATGTACACGGACGCGCCGCGGGTGGTCGCGCTCCGACGCGAGCTGCGCGGGGCCGCGCGCTCGTCCTCGATCGTCGTGGGTGACCACAGCGGCGACCCGATGGATCTGGTCGGTCTCGTCGAAACCCTCTTCGTGTACCGCTTGCGCGGCGGCTCGACGACCGCCGCGCAGAAAGCGGAAGCCACCTGGCTCGGCGTCACCCTCGAGCGCTACTACCTGTAATCCGCGTGGTATCATCCTCCCCCTGCGCGTGCAGGTTCCGGATTGACAGAATGTCTCATATATGATACATTTTGACTATGCTCCCATTTGGAGAAGCCCTCTATCTCTGGCGAACCCAGCGGGGCGTGACCCAACAGGTCTTGGCGAGCGCCAGCGGACTCCCGCGGCCCGCGCTCTCGGCGTTGGAGCGCGGCGGGCTCGACCCCACCTTGCGGACCATCCGCCGTGTCGCCGACGGGCTCCGTGTGCCTCCCGGCTGGCTGGTGGATGGGCGGCTCCCGCCGGGGCCGTCGGCATGGCGCGCCACCCGGGCGTCCGTGGAGCGGGTCGTGGCCGCGCTCGTGGGGCGGTCTGCGCGGCTCTCTCCCGTCGAACGCGAGGTCGTTACGCTCGTGCGGCCCCTCCTGCGCCCGCGCCTGGCCCTGCTCGCTGGCCGCGCGCCGGGCCGGGGCGGGGTGCGGCGCAGCCGGGCCGCGTGGTTGTTGGCACAGGGCCACGTCGGCGATACCGCCATCCGAGCCCTCGTCGCCCGACTCGACAAAGAGGCCCAACGACGGCGATGACGCCTCAGCAGATTGCCCGGTTCTTCACCGTCATGGCCCGGTCGCTCGACGCCCCGGCTACCGTGTTGTTGACCGGGGCCGCGGCCGGGACGCTGATGGGGGCCGGCCGGCCGTCGCGGGACGTGGATTTCGCCGTCGTCCTCCCCCGACGACGCGGGGCGGTGCCGCCGTGGGACCAGGTGGAGCGCGCGGTCCAGGCGGCGACGCGTCAGACCGGCATCGCCGCCCAGTTTGCCGAGGATATCAGCCGCTGGTCGCTGATCAGCTTCCTCGACTATGCACGACGCACGAGGCCCTATCGGCGATTCGGCCCGGTGGAGGTGCGCGTCCTCGAACCGGCCTATTGGGCCATCGGGAAACTGACGCGGTATCTGGACCTCGACGTGCAAGACCTCATCCGTGTCCTGCGCCGCGCCCGAGGAGGCGGTAGTGGTGCCGCCTCCATTCGCGGCAGCCGCGCCCGACTCGCGCCGGAGCCGTTAGCCCGGCTGTGGGGCCGGGCGCTCAAGGCCAGCCCGCGCTCCGACGCCTGCTGGTCGTTCCGCCACCACGTCGAGACGTTCTTCCACCGGCACGGCCCCGCCATCTGGGGGCGCGCGTTCGAGCCGGCGCGCGCCATCGCCGTTTTCCATCGCGCCGCCGGCATTCGGGAGACCTAGCCCCCATGCGCGTCCAGATTTTGGGCGGGGCGTGGAAGGGCCGGGTGCTGGCGGTGCCGAAGGAGGCGGGGCTGCGGCCCACCTCCCAGAAAGTCCGCGCGGCGCTGTTCAATATCCTCGGCCCTCGCGTCCAGGGGGCCCGGGTCCTCGACCTGTTCGCCGGCACCGGGGCGCTTGGCTTGGAGGCGGCCAGCCGCGGGGCGGCCGCCGTCACCTTCGTGGACCGGTCGGCCGCCTGCACCGACGCCATCCGCCGCACCCTGACCGCCTTCGGCCCCCTCCCGGAGGTCCGCACCGAGGTGGTGACCTTCGACGTCTTCGCGACCGTCCGCCGGCTGGCCGGGCAGGGGCAGACCTTCGATCTCGTGCTCGCCGACCCCCCCTATGGCGGTCCTTGGGGGAGAAAACTCTTGCAGGCAGTGGCGGCCCATGTGATAATCGCCCCCGCCGGTGCGATGGTGCTCGAAGGCCCGACGGGGGTCGCCCCTCCGCCGGGCCTTCAGCAGATACGGCTGGCACGCTACGGTGACACCACACTCGCGTTCTACGACCAGAGCGGTCTATCCCGGCACGTTTGATCCGGTCACCTACGGGCACCTCGACCTCATCGAGCGGGCCCGGCGGTTGTTCGACGAAGTCCGCGTGGCCGTCGCCGCCAATCCCGGCAAATTGCCCCTCTTCTCGGTCCAGGAGCGGGTGGCCCTGCTCCGGCAGGTCCTGCGCGGGCGTCGGGGGGTCCTCGTCGAGGGGTTCGACGGCCTCATCGTGGCCTACGCCCGGCGGCACCGGGCCCGCATCGTGATCCGCGGCCTGCGGATGCTCTCCGATTTCGAGTACGAGTTCCAGATGGCGCTGACGAACCGCAAGCTGGATGCCCAGGTCGAGACGCTGTTCCTCATGCCGTCGGAATCGTACGCGTACCTGTCGTCGAAGCTCATCAAAGAAGCCGTCTCGCTCGGCGCCGACGTCCGGGCGTTCGTCCCCGGGGTCGTCGCCCGGCGGCTGGCCCAGCGGCTCAGACCGTGAGGATGTCCCATGCGCGTGGTGATCGCGGAGATTCCGGAAGAGGGACTGCAGGTGACCGAGCGGCTGGACCCGGCCGCGCTGGCGACTTCGGACGTCTCGTGGGTGGCGCCGCTGGAGGTGTCGGCGTTCGTCCAGCGGCACGACGACGACCTCACGGCGATGGTCGAGGCCGCCGGGACACTGGAGATGGTCTGCGCCCGTTGCCTGGCCACGGTGCGCCGCCCGTACCACGAGACGTTCCACGTGGCGATTGAGATCCAGTCGCGGGCCAGCGTGGAGCTGACCGACGACATCCGCCAGGAGATCCTCCTGGGGTATCCGATGATACCGCTGTGCCGCGACGACTGCCGCGGGCTCTGCCCGACGTGCGGTCACAACGTGAACGAAGGAGTGTGTTCCCATGGGACTGCCTAAACGACGATTCTCTCGGGCCCGGCGCGACAAGCGCCGGACCCAGCAGCACGTCCCGGGCGTTCCGACGCTGACGACGTGCCCCCAGTGCGCGGCCCCGGTGGTCGCCCACCACGTCTGCCAGTCGTGCGGGACGTACCGCGGCCGCCAGATCCTCACGGTGAAAGCCGAGAAGAAGGATCAGGCGTGAGAGGTGTGCTGTTGACCTCTGAAGGAGGGGGTCCAATGGGGAACCCTGGGTTCCCCATTGAGATGACAGAAATGAGCGCCAGGTGAAAATCGCCGTTGACGGCATGGGCGGTGATCATGCCCCCGGTGTCGTCGTGGACGGCGCCGTTATGGCCGCCCGGGAGCTGCCGGTCGAGGTGGTCGTGGTCGGCGACGAGTCGCAGCTGAGGACCGAGCTTGCCCGCCACGCCCACGTCCCCGAGACCCTCACCCTCCACCATGCCTCGGAAATCATCGGCATGGAGGAGCCGCCGGCCATCTCGGTGCGCAAGAAACGGGACTCTTCTCTCAACGTGATGGTGGAGCTGGCCAGGAGCGGGGCGGTGGACGCCATCGTCAGCGCCGGCAACACCGGCGCGATGGTCTGCGCCTCGACCCTCGGCCTGCGCCTCCTCGAGGGGATCGAGCGGCCCGGCATCGCCATCGTCCTGCCGACGCTGACCGGCAACACCCTCTTGATTGACGTCGGCGCGACGATTGACCCGAAGCCGGAGCACCTCGTCCAGTTCGCGGTCATGGGCTCGGTCTACGCGCGGGCGGTCCTCGGCAAGCCGAGCCCGCGGGTCGGCCTCCTGAATGTCGGGGAAGAAGCGTCGAAGGGGACCGACTTCGTGAAGGAGGCGTTCCGGCTCCTGGAGCATACCCCGCTGCATTTCGTCGGCAACGCCGAGGGCCGCGACATCTACACCGGCAAGTGCGACGTCATCGTCTGCGACGGCTTCGTCGGCAACATCACGCTGAAGGTGACCGAGAGCATGGCCAAGGTGATCGCCCAGCTCCTCAAGCGCGAGCTGCGGCGCAACCCGCTGACGCAGATGGGGGCGTTCCTCTCGCTGTCGGCGTTCAAGGCCCTGCGCAAGAAGATGGACTACGCCGAGTACGGTGGGGCCCCCCTGCTCGGCGTGGACGGCACCTCCATCATCTGCCACGGCGCCTCCTCGGCGCGCGCCATCAAGAACGGCATCCGCGTGGCCGCCTTCTCGGTGACCGAGCGGGTCAACGGCGCCATCGTCACCGCCATGAAAGAGATGACCGTATGCCCCAAACCCTGAAGCGCGTCGGCGTCCTCGGGCTCGGGGTCGCCCTCCCCGAGCGGATTATGACCAACGACGACATCGCCAAGCTGGTCGAGACCTCCGACGAGTGGATCCGCACCCGCACCGGCATCCGCGAGCGGCGCATTGTCGCCGAGGGCCAGACCACCAGCGACTTGAGCGTCGCCGCCGCGCGCCAGGCGCTGGCCGAGGCCACGCTCACGCCGGCCGACCTCGACGTCATCATCGTCGCGACGATGACCCCCGACATGCCATGCCCCTCCTGCGCGTGCATCACCCAGGCCAAGCTCGGCGCCCCCCAGGCCGCCGCGTTCGACGTCTCGGCCGCCTGCGCCGGCTTCGTCTACGCGACGCTCTGCGGCGCCGGGTTCATCGCCAGCGGGACGGCCAAGCACGTGCTGGTCGTCGGCGCCGAGGTGCTCTCCAAGGTGGTGGACTGGACCGACCGCTCCACCTGCGTGCTCTTCGGCGACGGCGCGGGGGCGGCCATCCTCGGGCCGGTCGAGACCGGCGGCATCCTGTCCTCCTACCTCGGCGCCGACGGCACAAAGGCCGATCTGCTCAAAGTCCCCGGCGGCGGGGCCGTCACGCCCGCCTCCCACGAGAGCGTGGACCAGCGGCTCCACTATCTGAAGATGAACGGCACCGAGGTGTTCAAGCTGGCCACCCGGGCGATGGCCGACGCCGCCGAGCAGGCGCTGACGCGCGCGGGACTGACCGCCGCCGATCTCGCCTGTGTCATCCCGCACCAGGCCAACCTCCGTATCATCTCGGCCGTGATGGATCGGCTCAAGGTGCCGATGGAGAAGGTCTATCTCAATGTGGACCGCTACGGGAACATGTCGGCGGCCTCCACGATCGTCGCGCTGGCCGAGGCGGTGCGCGACGGCCGTATCCAGAAGGGGGATCGCGTCCTGCTCGTGGCCTTTGGCGCCGGACTGGCGTGGGGCTCGCTGGTGATTCAGTGGACGTAGCGAACTTAAGGGGTCAGACCCAAAGGGGTCTGACCCCATCAGGTCTACTGTGGGTGTTGGTGTTCTGTGTTTCAGCCCTCGCCACCCCCGTGGTGGCCTGGACCTGGCCGACGGTCGAGCGCTGGGAGCTTCGCACCGGCTACGGGTATCAGTACGTCAACAAGAAGTCCCGGCCGACCCACTTCCAGATCCATCCGTTGCTCCCCTCCGCGGTCATCCCAATGGGCCGCGTGGTCGGTCCCTCCTGGCTCCGGGGCCGCTGGGCCTGGAACCCCGAGTTGCTCATCGCTTTTTTCAGTTATCCCTACGTCCGGCCGATGCTGGGTTTCACCCCCTTGCAATTCCGCTACACCTTGGAGACGAAGGGTCGCTGGACCCCCTACGGCCTCCTCGGCGCCGGGGTCCTGTATGCCCCCATCAACCGGTCTGAGAGCGACTCCCAGGCGAACTTCAACATCCAGGGGGCCCTCGGCGTCGAGTACGCCCTCTCGAAGGACACGGCGCTCATCGTCGAGTACCGCCACCTCCACGTCTCCAACGCCGGCCTCGGTGGGGAAAACGCCGGGCTCGACGCCCATACCTTCCTCGCCGGCCTCTCGATCAAACGTTAATGAGAATATAAATCTGAACGAGTCTCTTGACAATTCCATGCTGATCGGGTAAGCTTCCTCGTACCATGACTCGCGTATGCTTCCGCGTCACCGCGTTCGTGACGATCCTCGCCCTCGCCGCCCCGGCTTGGGCTCTTCGCGCCCAGGCCGGCCTCGAGAGCGAGAAGACCCGTACCACGCTCACCGCCACCCTCACTGGCCTCGAAGAATCGTCGAGCTTCCAACCGGCTGTGGTGGCTACCGTCCGCACGGCGTATTTCGAGCAAGTCCTGGCGACAGAAGACGCCAGTCAAAGTGCCCGCCTTGTAAACTTCCGCGAGACCCCTTGGACCACGCTCTTCCGCGATGCGCTTAAACGACTCGTCGTTCGTCGCCACGCGTTGGCGGCCGCGTACGTGGCGGCCGGCGTTCCTGACGGTGAGGCCGTCCGCCAGACCATCACCGCGTGGGTCGCGTTCCGTAACGCCGCCCCGAACCGACGCCTCATCCCTGCGATTCTTCGGCAGTCGTTCAGCGGTGTCATACTGTTATCGGCCCCTCGGCCAACTGCCAAGCTTTTGAGCGAGCAAGACCAATTGGCCGCCGCCCTCGCCGCCGCCCGCACCGGCCTCGAGGAGCCCACCCTCGAGCAGGTCCAGCAGGCCCTCGCCCCGCTGGATGGCCTGCAATGGCGCGACAGCCGGGCCCCGAGACGGTACAGCGCCGACCTGTTTGCCGGTGATGTCCTGGCCGCCGCGCCGGTCCTCCACCAGATGGTCGCTCGTCTGATAGGGCCCACACCCATTGCGATTGTGACCTCGGGTGAGCAGGCCACCGCGCTCCGCGCGCTGCAATTCCCCCCCGCCCAGATCATTGGCCTTGTCTACGGCACCACCGAGGCTTCACAGGGCGCCTTGGTCGCCGCCTATGAAGCGCAACAGATCCGTTTCTACCATACGTCGGGCCGGACAGCTCAACAGGCCATCAACTTTGCTTTAGGCTACGGGAGGACCGACCCGCAGCTCACCGGCCTCATCAGCCTACCCATTAATCATGTCATCAGCCAGTCGGACATCGCACTCGCGTATCTCAAGACGCAGCCTCTGGAGTGGCCGGGCCACGCCGGGGAACCGGTCCCGTCCAATCTCCTCTCGGAGCGCATCACCACAGCCTACGACCTGACCGCCCGCTACCTCTAACACCGATCGCAAAAAACTCCTTGCCGCCGCTCCGGATGGGCGGTAGACTACGGCCCTCCGCTCACGACATCCCCCGCGCCACCCACAGGGAGTCTGCGAGATGGCCCGTCAGCCCAGTGAACGAGCTCGGTTCGAAGTCTTGTTGGAAGACGTGCGCGACCAGGTTCGTACCGTCGCGGAAGGCGTAAGTCTGCTCAGCGCCAAGGTAGACCGTCTCGAGCAGCGGATGGATGCGCGCTTCGCGATGGTAGACCAGCAGTTCGAGGCGGTCGCCCGACGGTTTTCAGCGATAGACCAGCGATTTGAAGCGATGGAGCAGCGCTTCGGCCAGCGCTTTGATCAAATGGATCAACGGTTCGACCGGATGGAAGCCGCCGTGGGCCAACTTGATCACCGCCTCATCGTCCACGAGCAGCTCCACCCGAACTAACAATGGCCATCCTCGTCTTCGGACTTCCCTGTCACCTCAAGGGGCAACCCAGGGTTTCCCCTTGGGCCCCTTCCTTCAGAGGTCAACCGCTCAGCTAGCGGATCTGGCGCCGCGCGAGCGGGCCGGTGTTCATGTGTGCGAACGAGGAGGCGCGCCCTCGCGTTTGCCCCCGCGCCGCCGGCGTGGTACACTACCACTCTATGTCGGCCATACCGCTGCAGCTCGCGGATGACCAAATGTGCATCGGGTGCGGGTCCCGCAACCCGCAGGGCCTGCATCTCGCCTTCGACCTTGACCTCCCCCATCAGCGGATCACCACCCGCTGGACACCCGCCAAGGAGTCCCAGGGCTACGCCGACATTGTCCACGGCGGCATGTTGACCCTCGTCCTCGATGAATTGATGGGCAACCTCTTGTGGAAACTGCAGCGGCCGTCGGTCACGGCGGAGTTGACGGTGCGGTTCCGGCAGCCGGCGCGTGTGGGCCAGCCGCTCGTGTGTGAAGGGCAGGTGGAGTCTGAGGAGCGCCGCTCGGTCTGGATGACGGCGGCGGCGAGAACGACCGACGGCGCGGTGGTGGCGGACGCCCGCGCCCGGTATGTGCAGGTCAAGGCACCCAAGGGGGAAGCATGAAGCGATCGGTAGCAATCCTCGTGATGCTCGGCATGGTGCTGGCCGGCGGCGTGGGGTGGGCGGAGGACAGCACGACCTCCGGCAACGCGAACGCCCAGGCCGCGCAGCAGCAGCTCCAGCAGTTGGAGCAGCAGCGTGAACAAGCCCGGCAACAGATGGAATCGCTGACCCAGCAGATCCATTCGTTGCGGGAGCAGGCGCAGCAGCAGCGGCAGGAACAGCGCCAGCAGATGCAGCAGCAGTGGCAGGCGCAGCAGTCGAGCGGGTCCAGCAGCGGCTCCTCGGGTTCGAGCAGCACCGGAACGTCGGGGTCGAGTGGCGTCCCCTCATCCAGCGGCGGTTCCTCGACGGGCAATCCACCCGGGCCCATGGGTGGTGCGGGTGGGGGCAATCCTCCTGGTCCGATGGGCGGTCCCGGTGGCGGTGGGATGGGACACATGGGTGGGAACCCACCAGGCCCTGCCGGTGGTCCCGGGCATGGCAACCCGCCTGGCCCAATGGGCGGTCCCGGCCGAGGGAATCCCCCTGGTCCGATGGGTGGCCCCGGGGGCGGGAATCCGCCCGGCCCGGTAGGTGGTGCCGGTAGCGGTGGGATGGGACACATGGGCGGCAATCCTCCTGGTCCGATGGGCGGCGCGGGCCACGGGAATCCTCCAGGTCCAGCGGGTGGCCAAGGTCATAGTCCCGGCGGTCCCGGGGGAGGGACTCACAGCGGCGGTCCTGGTGGAGGGAACCGTCGGTACTAAGTGTCCCTGATGACCCATGTCGCATTCTTGTTTCCAGGGCAAGGGGCTCAGACGGTCGGGATGGGCCGGGATCTCTACGACGAGATCCCGGCCGTCCGCGACCTCTACGAGCGGGCCAACACCCTGCTCGGCTTCAATCTCGCCGCCCGCTGTTTCGAGGGGCCGGCGGAGGAGCTCACGCGGACGGAGATCGCCCAGCCGGCCATCCTCGTGACCTCGCTGGCGGTGCTCGAGGCCGCCCGGGCGCGGCTCCAGGATCGGTGGGTGCCGAAAGCGATGGCGGGACTGAGTCTTGGCGAGTACACCGCGCTGGTGGCGGCCGGCGCGCTCACCGTCGAGGATGGCATCAAGCTGGTGTGGGCCCGCGGCCAGTTCATGGAGGAGGCCGCGCGGCGGGAGCCGGGGACGATGGCCAGCATTCTGGGGCTGGGGGTCGAGGCCGTGCAGGAGATCTGCCGGAAGACCGGTGCGGAGCTGGCCAACCTCAACAGCCCTGACCAGGTGGTCATCTCCGGCCGCAAGACGGCCGTGACGGAGGCGGCGGCGCTGGCCAAGGCGGCCGGGGCCAAGCGAGCCATCGAGCTCTCCGTCAGCGGCGCGTTCCATTCCGCGTTGATGCAGCCGGCGGCCGAGTCATTGAAGACGGTGTTGGAGGCGACCCCCGTGCGGCCGCCGAGCGTGCTCGTGGTCAGCAACGTGACGGCCCGACCGCACCCGCCGACGCCGGACACGATCCGGGCCGATCTCGCCCGGCAGGTGACGAGCCCCGTCCGGTGGGAGGAGAGCATGCGCGCCCTGCTGGGGCTGGGCATCCGCACGTTCATTGAGTTGGGCCCCGGCACGGTGCTCAAGGGGTTGATGCGGCGTATCGAGCCGGAGGCCGAGGTCCTCTCCGTGCAGTCGGTCAAGGACCTGCAGGCGTTGGAAGCCAAAGTGGGGGAGCAGTCCGCATGCAATTAGCCGGCAAGACGGCGCTGGTGACCGGCGCCAGCCGGGGGATCGGCCGGGAGATCGCCCTGGCGTTCGCCCGGGAAGGGGCGCAGGTGGCGGTCTGCGGCCGGACGACCGAGGCCGTGGAGGCGCTCAAGCGCGAGCTGGACGCGCTGGGGAAGCCGGCGCTGGCTTACACCGTGGACGTCTCCCAGGCGACGCCGGTCGAGCACATGATGGCCAACCTGCTTGACAACTGGGGAAAGCTCGATATACTCGTCAACAACGCTGGCATCGCACGCGATGCCCTCCTGGTCCGGATGAAGGATGACGACTGGGACTCGGTGCTCGCGGTGAATCTCACAGGGACGTTCCTCTGTACGCGGGCCGTTGCCCGCACGATGATGCGCCAACGCAGCGGCCGCATCATCAACCTTGCCTCTGTCGTGGGGCTCATGGGGAACGCCGGCCAGGCCAACTACGCCGCCTCGAAGGCCGCCATCATCGGGCTGACCAAATCGGTCGCCCGGGAGCTGGGCGGCCGCGGAATCACGGTCAACGCCATCGCCCCGGGGTTCATCGACACCGAGATGACCGGGTCGCTGAGCGACGATGTGAAAGCGCACTGGCGGACCCAAATCCCCCTAGGCGCCTTTGGATCACCGCGCGATGTGGCCGCGGCCGCCGTCTTCCTGGCGTCCGAGGCGGCGCGCTACATCACCGGCCAGGTCCTGCAAGTGGACGGCGGCCTGGTGACCTAGTCCGATAACCTGAGGAGCATGATGACCCATGGCATCACCGATTGAAGACAAGGTTCGCGCGATCATCGCGGAGCAGCTCGGGGTCAAACCGGAGGAAGTCACCCCCCAGGCCTCGTTCATTGACGATCTGGGCGCCGATTCCCTGGACACCGTCGAGCTCGTCATGGCGCTGGAAGAGGAGTTCGGCATCGAGATTCCCGATGAGGATGCGGAGAAGATGACCACCGTCGGGGATGCCCTGAAGTACGTGCAGGAGAAATCCGCCTCGAAGAAGGCGTAAGCCCATGGAGACCCGCCGCCGGGTTGTGGTGACGGGCCTCGGCTGTGTGACACCCCTCGGGCATGATCCCGAGACGTTCTGGACGGCCCTCCGCGAGGGTCGGAGCGGCGTCGGCCGGATCACCGGCTTCGACGTCTCGAGGTACCCTACCCAGATCGCGGCCGAGGTCAAGGATTTCGACCCTACCCAAGAGCTGGGACCGAAAGAGGTGCGCCGGAGCGACCGCTTCGTGCAGATGGCGGTGGTCGCCTCCAAGCGCGCCGTGGCCCACGCCAAGCTCGACCTGACCAAGGAAAACCCCACGCGCATCGGCGTGTGGGTCGGCTCCGGGATGGGCGGCCTGGCCACCATCGAGGAAGGGTACCGCGAGCTGGCGGAGAAGGGGCCCGACCGCATCTCCCCCTTCTTCATCCCCATGATCATTTGCAATATGGCCCCCGGCCAGATCTCGATCGCCCTCGGCGTCAAAGGCCCCAACTCCTGCCCGGTCAGCGCCTGCGCCTCCGCCAGCCACGCCTTGGGCGATGCCCTGCGCATCATCCAGCGCGGCGAGGCCGACGTCATGGTGGCCGGCGGCAGCGAGTGCGCCATCACCCCGCTGGGGCTGGCCGGGTTCTGCGCGTTGAAAGCCCTCTCGACCCGCAATGACGACCCCGCCCACGCCAGCCGCCCGTTCGACAAGACCCGCGACGGCTTCGTGATGGGGGAGGGGGCGGGCGTCATCATTCTCGAAGAGCTGGAGCACGCCACGCGCCGCGGGGCGACCATCTACGCCGAGTTCACCGGCTACGCGATGACCGGCGACGCCTACCACATGACGGCGCCGGACCCGGAGGCCCGCGGGGCCATCGGGTGCATCACCCTCGCGCTCAAAGATGCCGGCGTGACCCCCAAGGACATCTCCTACATCAATGCCCACGGGACCTCGACCCCGCTCAACGACAAGATTGAGACGGCCGCCATCAAAAAGGTGTTCGGCCAGCAGGCGTACCAGGTGCCGATCAGCTCGACCAAGTCCATGACCGGCCACCTGCTGGGGGCCGGCGGCGCCGTCGAGTTCATCGCGTGCGCGCTGACGATCCGCGACCAGGTGATTCACCCCACGATCAACTACACGACGCCCGACCCCGAGTGCGACCTCGACTACGTCCCGAACCAGGCGCGGAAGGCCGCGGTCAAGGTCGTGATGTCCAACTCGCTCGGCTTCGGCGGGCACAACGTGACGCTCGTGCTGCGGAAGTTCGAGGGCTGAGCCAATGGGCCTCCTGACCGGGAAGCAAGGGCTGGTCGTCGGCGTTGCCAACAAGCGCAGCATCGCCTGGGGCATCGCTCAGGCCGCCGCGCGCGAGGGGGCGGCGCTGGCCTACACCTACCAGGGGGAGCGCCTCAAGGAGAATGTCGCGGAGCTGGCGCACTCTCTCGATCCGAACGCCCCATTGTACGACTGTGACGTCACGAAGGACGACCAGCTCGACGCCGTCTTCCAGGGGATCCAGTCGTCCTGGGGCGCGCTCGATTTCCTGGTCCATGCCGTCGCCTTCGCCAAGCGGGAGGAGCTCGATGGCGAGTTCGTCAACACCTCGCGCGACGGCTACGCCCTCGCTCACGACGTCTCCAGCTACAGTTTGACCGCGCTGGCCCGGCGGGCGATGCCGCTCATGGCGGCCGGCGGCAGCCTCGTGGCGCTGACCTACTACGGGGCGGAGAAGGTGATCCCCCGCTACAACATCATGGGGGTGGCGAAGGCCGCCCTCGAGGCGTCGGTCCGGTACCTCGCCTACGACCTTGGCGCCAAGAACATCCGTGTCAACGCGCTGTCCTCCGGCCCGGTGCAGACGCTGGCGGCCCGCGGCATCAGCGGGTTCACCGATATGATGAAGCACGTCGAGTCGCGCGCGCCGTTGCGCCGCAACGTCACGCTCGAAGACGTGGCCAACGCGGCCGTCTTCCTGCTCTCCCCGCTGTCCTCCGGCATCACCGGCGAAACCCTCCACGTGGATTGCGGCTATAATATCGTCGGGATGTAATCTCGTCTCGGGCGCGGCCACAGGGCCTGTCGCTCGCCACCTCGCCGTCCTCGTGGGGGTCAAGTCGGCCCCCCATCCCCCACTGCGGGCGGCAAGGTCTCCGGCTCGCGCCACCCGTGGCCGCGCCCTCGCTCGTTCCAATGCGGTCTATCTTTGGGTCCTTAGTGGTTTGTCTTTGTGCTATAATTCTTCTCGAGGCCGCTATGGACGTTACTCTCGCGTTGTTAGCTGATGCTGCCAATCTTTCCGTAGAAGGGAAACTCAACCTTCTCGGGATCTTCAACACGGTCTATGCCCCCACGTTTCCGGCGAGCCACCCGCAGATGCAACTGGTGTTGCAGTTTAGGGCGACGCCTGCGGAAGTCGGTCGGAAGAGGACCATCGAAGTGGAATTTCGTGATGCTGATGGGAAGAAACTTGGGAGCACGGTTGCGCAGCTCGTGGTTCCAAAGGGTGAGCCAGGACACCCTATCCAAGTCGGTCATATCATTGCGATCTCGGGCCTTCGGTTGGAGAAACCGGGCGACTATGAATTTCACATCTTGGTTGACAGGGATGACAAAGAGCAGATCCCTTTGAAAGCGATGCTCGCAACGAGATCTCAAAAACGGTGAGCCCACGATGATCGCCAGTACTCAAACAGCGTTGCAGGCGCACGTCGGAGGATTGCTCCACGCGGCGTCTTCCGAATCGGCGGGGAACGAAGCGCGTTTCAGCCAGTCGGCGTGGATTCACGGAGAATTCTCTGCGGAAGAAATCACCCGGTTGGTTCGCAAGCTCGATGTACTCCGACACGAACCCATGGTGAGTTTTTCAAGTACCTCAGAAGCCATCACCTACCTTCGCTCATTCATACGCCGTCGTTCGTGACGTGCACCACCCTCATTACGGTCGTACATTTCTTCGCGATCTCAAACATCTTGAAGGGGCGCGGCAACGAGCGGCTCTCGAGGCCGTCCAAGTTTTCCTCGCGTATTCGAACGAAGGGCACAGCGTTCCAGCCGGATTGGATTTGAAGCGGTTACGTAAGAATTACTGGCAGGTTCGCTCGACGCTGGCTGACCGAATTATCTTCGAATGGACAGGCGAGGATGTCGCGTTTCTTCTTGTCGGCTCTCACGACGACGTGAGACGCTTCCTCCGCCGACGATAAGATCTTCCCCCTCGTCTTCCTCCCTTGACAGCGTCATCGCGCATGCGATAATGGCGCCGGTCCCCGACAAGGAGTCGCATGGTTTTTAAATCGCTGGAGCTCTCCGGGTTCAAGTCGTTTGCCGAGAAGACGACCCTCGTCTTTGAGCCTGGCGTCACCGCGATCGTCGGTCCGAACGGTTCCGGCAAGTCCAACATCGCGGACGCCATCAAATGGGTCCTCGGGGAGCAGTCGGCCCGCGAGCTGCGCGGCGGCCACATGGAAGACCTCATCTTCAACGGCACCGACGGCCGGCCCCCGCTCAACGTCGCAGAAGTCTCCCTCACCTTCGACAACGCCGACAAGCGCCTGCCGATTGACTACACCGAAGTCACCGTCACGCGCCGCCTCTACCGCTCCGGTGAGAGCGAGTACCTCCTCAACAAAACCCAAGTCCGCCTGAAAGACATCACCGAGTTGTTGATGGGCACCGGCATCGGCACCTCGGCCTACTCCCTCTTCGAGCAGGGGAAGATGGACCAGCTCATCCAGGCCCGGCCGGAGGAGCGCCGCGCCATCTTCGAGGAGGCGGCCGGCATCACCAAGTTCAAGACGCAGAAGCGCGAAGCCCTGCGCAAGCTGGAGCAGACCGAGGCGAATCTCCTGCGGCTGGCCGACGTCGTCGGCGAAGTCCGGCGCCAGTTGTCGGCGCTTGAACGGCAGGTCCGCAAGGCGGAACAGTACCGGACGCAGTGGGAGCGGCTGAAAACGCTTGAGGTGACGCTGGCCCAGCGCGAGCTGGCCCGGCTCCACGGCGAGCGAGGGCAGCGCGAGCAGGACGCCGCCGGCATCCGCGCCGAGGAGACCCAGCGGCAGGCCGAGGCGCACGCGGCCGAGGAGGCGCTGGCCCGGCGGCGCCAGGAGCTGGAGACGGTGGATCGGCGCTACGCCGACGCGCGGGCGGAGGCGATGGCCGTCGCCCACGCGGTCGAGATGGCGCGCCGGCAGATCCAGACGAACCAGGAACGCGTGGCGGAGGGCGTTCGCCGCCGGGACGAGGCCGGGCGGGAGATCGAGACCCTGCGCCAGTCGCTGGCCCAGGCCGACGAGCAGGTGGCGGCGCTGCAGCGCGCGCTCGACGCCACGGAGACCGACCGACAGGCCTTCCAGGCGGCGCTGACCGCGGCGCAGCAGCAGACGACCGAGTGCGAAACGGTGATCAGCCGCGCCCAGCAGGCCGTCCGCGAGCGCCGCGGGGCGGTCGTCGAGGCGGCGGCGAGCGCCAGCCGCGCCCGCAACGAGTTGGCCAAGGCCTCGGCACAGCTCCACACGGCGCAGGCCCGTGCCCAGCGCCTGGCGTTGGAGCAAGGCCGCGTGGCGCAGGAGCGGGAACCGCTGACGCCGCAGGCCGCGGTCCTCGAGCAGACCGTCGCGGCGGCCCGCCGGCAGGTCGAGCAGACGGAGCAGGAGCGGTACCAGCGGCAGCTCACCCTGGCGGAGGCCCGGGACCGGGTCGAGCAGACGGAGCGGCTCGTCGTGGAATCGCAGCAGACGTTGATGGTGCTCCAGTCGCGCTACGACGTCCTGCAGGGGCTGGTTGAGTCGCACGAGGGGATGGCCAGCGGCGTCAAGGCGCTGTTGGATGGGCTCCGCCAGCAGGCGCTTGCCGGCGACGGCGTGCTCGGGCTCTTGGCCGACGCCCTGCAGGTGGAGCCCGGCTACGAGCAGGCCGTCGAGGCGGCCCTCGGCGACTGGGCGCAGGCGCTCGTCGTAGACGATTGGGACGCCGCCGCCCGGCTGCTGCAGTACCTGCAGACGACGGCCGGCGGCCGCGCCACGGTGCTCGTGCGCGCCGCCTCCGCGTCCGCCGCCGGCGGATCCTCGTCGGCCGACCCCGGCCCGTACGAGCCGGTCCTCGCGCGCGTCCGCGCGGACGCGGCGTGGCAGCCGCTCGTCGAGCGATTGCTCGAGCGGACCTACGTGGTGTCCGATGTGAAGACGGCGCTGGAGTTCCAGCGGGCCGCCATTGTCCCGGTCCGGTTCGTCACGCGCCAAGGGGAGCGGGTCACGGCCACCAGCGTCACCGGCGGCAGCGGCGGGTCATCCGACCAGGCGCTGGTCGGGCGCCGGCAGCGCATCACCCAGTTGGCCGCGGATCTGTCGGCGGCCCGGGAACAGGCGCAGGCGGCGCAGCAACAGGCGGCCGCCGCGGCCGAGCAGGAACGGACGCTCTCCGCAACGATCGAACAGCAGGAACACTCCGCGCGCGCCCAGCGGGAGACCCTGGCGCAGGTCCAGCGCCAGCAGGAGGCGGCGGCCCAGACCCTGCGCCAACTCGATGACGAAGCCGCGCTCCTGCAGACCGAGCTCGAGGAGGCGCGGCAGTCATTGGCCGAGCAACAGCAGCAGGAGACGGCCGCGCGCGAACAGCAGACGCACGCCGAACAGTTGCTCGAGCAGCACGAGCAGGCGATCGTCGCCGCCCAATCGCAGATCGAGACATGCTCGCACGCTCGGGAACAACATGTCGTCGCCATGACCCAAGCCCAGGCGCAACTGGCGTCGGTGGACCAGGTCCATACCGGCCGCCAGCAGTCGCTGGACTTCTTCACCCAATCCCGTGAACAAACGGCGCAGACGCTCGCCGCCCGCGAGCAGGAGTTGACGACGCTCGCCGCCCGCGAGCAGGAACTCACACAGGCCTGCGTGGTCCTCGAGCAGGACGTGTCCACCCACGCCCAGCGGCAGGCCTCCGAGGAGCAGGCGCTCCAGCAGGTCGCCGCCCAGCGCGAGACGCTCGCGTTGGCGATCACCCAGGACACGGAACAGGCCCAGCAGGCGAGCCACGCCCTCGAGACGATCCGCCAGCGGCTCCACGAGCATGAGTTGGCCGTCGCCCAGCTCGGCTACCAGCAGGAGAGTGTCGTCACCCGCCTCCGACAGGTGTACCAAGTGGAGCTCGATCGGGGTCTGACCCCGGAGGGTCAGACCCCTTCAGAAGTTCCCGCCGAGCAGGATTGGACGGCGCTCACGCAGGAGTGCGAGATGCTCCGCCGCAAGCTTGAAGGGATCGGCCCGGTCTCGTTGGCGTCCCTCGACGAGAGCCGGGAGCTGCAGGAGCGGTTGACTTTCCTGACCAGCCAGCAGGCCGATCTCCAGAAAGCCAAGGACGATCTCCACGAGGCGATCACCAAGATCAACCGCACGACCCGCACCCAGTTCAAGGAGACGTTCCAGCAAATCCAGCAGGAGTTCCAGACGACGTTCAAAATCCTGTTCGGCGGCGGCGAGGCGCGGCTGGTCCTGCTCGACGAGGAGGACCTCCTCGAGAGCGGCATCGAGATCATCGCCCGGCCCCCCGGCAAGACGGCGCAGGCGATTTCGCTCCTCTCCGGCGGGGAAAAGGCCCTCACCAGCATCGCGCTCCTCTTCGCCATTTTCCGCATCAAGCCGAGTCCCTTCTGCGTGCTCGACGAGATTGACGCGTCGCTCGACGAGGCCAACATTGACCGGTTCACGCGGGCGCTCAAGGAGTTCCTGCAGCACTCGCAGTTCATCATCATCACGCATAACAAGAAGACGATCACCATGGCCGACGTGATGTACGGGATCACGATGGAAGAGCAGGGGATCTCGAAGATCGTCTCGGTGAAGTTCCACGACTCCACCACCGAGTCCGCCCCCGCCCCCACCAGTTAGTCGAATTATCGCTAGATAATAGTCCTTGACACGGCGCGGGGTCATCAGGTATTGTTTGCGGTATGACCTAGCACCTATTCCCCCGCGTCCTTGCCGCCGCCTTGGCGCTGGCGCTCGCGGGCCCTCCAGGAGCCGACTGGGGTCTGACCCGTTCTGTGGGTCAGACCACTTCAGGGTGTACGCTCCGCACCCAAGCCGGTCTGGAAAGCACCGAGGCCGCGTCCCTCACCACCGCCCTCACCGGCCTGGAGGAATCGAGGACACCGTACGACCAAGGAGCCGACTTGGCCAGCGAGACGGCGATCTATCAGGTTCCCATTGGAAAGTATCTCGGCATTGTGCGTGACGGGGCGGTTGAGTATTTCCAGATGAGCGGATTCGTCACGACAGTCAGCCCCCCATTCGTGCGCTTGCAGCCCGTCACCGCGACCGGCCAGGTAGTAATGAGAGACGTCATCCAACGGTGGTGGGCCACGGAGTTGTTGCCGTTCCATCCCCGCCTCGTGACCCTCGACGCCGGCCTGGAGGAGCCGAAGACAATCCTCGTGGTTGAGGATGAGACAAGAACCCGGCTCGTGATCAATACAGATTTACGAAGGCGATACCCGCACGCGAAGATTACGCTGGCTCGCGATCTTGCGGACGCCCGGGGCGAGTGGGCCTCGGCCGGCCCGTTTGACCGTGTGGTGACGGGTGACTATCTCAGGGATGGATGGGGCACCGAGTTTGCGAAGGAGATTTGGGTACGCCATCCAACCACCACGATCCTCTTGATTGCCTGGACCGCCTTATCGGATGTTCCCCATCTTGAAGCTTTCCGCGCCCAGCATCGCCCGATCGAAGTATTGGAGAAGCCGTATGGGGACGAGAGCTTTGCGCAGGCGCTCACGGCCTTGGATCAGCGCGCCACCGCCGGTTTGGAGGAGCCGCCAAAAGTCCGCATGGAGGCCTTGGTCAATGGCGCGCTGGCGCTCACGAGCCCGTGGCGCCAGAACACGTATACGTCTATTGACCGTGCAATCTCCCACTATGCAACAATGACCTCGTCCTTCAGTCCTTCTGATCAACGCCTGGCTGCAGGGTTGCTCGGAAGCCTACTGAACCTTTCCCCAGCGGCGTCGGCCATCACCGCGGAGCAACAAACCTTGGGACTCTGGGCGTTGCCGGTTATCGTGGCCGTGGCGGATCGCTTCGAGAGAGCCCCCTTCGGGCAGATCCCTGACGACGAGCTGTTGACGGCGGCCAAAGCAATCCTCACCGAGGAAAAGGACTTGGTGCACGCGTTCAAAGTGGGCATCTCATTCGCCGAGCGCCAGGCCTTGCGACGGCGCTCGCTCCCTGACGACATCTTGCTGGGCCTGATCCGGACGGCGAAGCGACTCGTGCTCGAAGGTCCCGCCGCCGGCCTGGAGGAGCCGCCGGGGACGAGCGAGACCGACGCGCCGGGCGAAGGAGTCCAGCTCATCCCGCGGCTGAGTGGGGCGGTGCGCTATTCCTTCGAAGCGGACGGGGCCCATAGTTTGATCTTGCCGGGGGTGGCCGGTCGGCAGAGCATCGTGCCGTTGACAACCGCACAATCGAAAGCGTTCCTGACGGCCGCTGATCGGTTGGAGACAGTGAAAGCGACGGCCGGCTCAACAGCGCCGGCTTTCACCTACGCCTACGCGCTGATCGGCGCGGGGATTCGCGTCGCCCCGTGGCTGTAGCAGATCGGCGTCAAGCAGTTCGCCGCCTATGTCACGTTTGACGAGGCCAAAGCTCTCTTGGCGCTCGGGGTCACGGCTGATCACCTGGTGGGATTGACGAGCGAAGAGGCACCGGCAAGCCGGTTCGCGGAGTTGGGGATCACCGCCGAGCACGTCGTCCCGCGAAGCCGAGTGCCTGAGAGTATCTGGAATCTGGCCCGAGAGCGATTCCAAGGATTCCTGACCGATGTCGTGCAAACGGAGTTGGATATGGCGGAGCTTCAGCGGCGCCTCCGTGCCGAGCAACACGACCGCGGCCTGACCCCCGCCGCCCTCGATCTCTTCACCCCTGCGACCGACGCCACCGACGCGTTCCTCCGCGAGATGGTGTAACCCCGCCAGAAATTCCTTGCCACCGGCCGCCGCGGCCGGTAGACTAGCCCTCCCGCTCTTATGAAACCCCCGCTCCTACCCGAGGAGTCTGCGTGATGGCCCGTCAGCCGAGTGAACGTACCCGATTGGAAGTGTTGTTGGAAGCGATGCGCGACCAGATTCGCGTCGTCGCGGAAGGTCACAGCGCGCTCGATGCCAAGCTGGATCGTTTGGGGCAACAGCTAGGGCAGCGACTGGACCGCCTGGAACAACGTCTCGGCTTTGTGGAGCAGGGGCTCCTGGCATTCTCCAGCGAGGTCCGCCAGCGGTTTGAGCGAGTCGATCAACGCTTCGAGCAGATCGATCAACGGTTCGACCAGATGGATCAACGCTTCGACCAGATGGACCAGCGGTTAGAGGGGATTGACCACCGCTTGATCGTGCACGAACAACTGCACCAAAACTAGCGGCGTTGGCGGCGGGCGGTCGCCGACGGCTGCTCGTAGACCCAGGCGATCGGCGTCTCGGCCACGACCCGCCAGCCGCGTTCCTGCGCGAGCCGCTGTGCGGTCGGATTATTCTCAGGATCCACATTCGCCGGCATCTTGAACCAGAGCACCCACCGCGCATCGGCCAGCGCCTCCTCCC
>Ga0209515_10001787_pt1 | contig 34815 bp, 35 predicted proteins | sample Subgroupgradi54m_FD_187454 | JGI IMG/M metagenome (GOLD analysis project Ga0209515, IMG submission 187454) | Subsurface groundwater microbial communities from S. Glens Falls, New York, USA - GMW60B uncontaminated upgradient, 5.4 m (SPAdes)... ... | reverse complement strand
GCCTGTCGTGAACCCATGGTGATCATTGTAGTACTCGAGGCGCAGACTCGGCTCCAGCCAGTCGTTGACCTTGTAGCGCGCATACCCCGTCACACCACCCCAGGCCGATTTTTGGGTTCCCCTAGTGACGGTGGCAACCCTCGCGTTGTCATCAATGGCCAGGTCGGTGTTGACCATGAAGTTCCAGCCATTGAAGGGACCCAGCATCACCTGGGAATCCCACAGGTGTCGCAGGTCAGCCGACCCGCTCCGCTCGGGACCCACAAGGTAGTTCGTGACAAGCGACAGCCACGGAACTGGGGTCCAGCCAATCGAGGGGCCTATGGTCTTGCCTTTGTTGTTATCGATGGTCACATTCCAGCCGTTCAAGACGTATAAATCGGTATAGAGCGTGTCAGACCACGGGTAACTCACGTGCACGCCGGTATCCTGGAAGGGAATTGCGTACGTGTAGAAGAACGAGTGGCTGTAGTTCCAGTTCTTGACTGTCTCGATCGTCTCCCCCCCGATATGGGTGACGAATTTGCCGGCATCAAACCTCAGTCCCCGGCCAATTGGGGCGAGGTAGCTAAGGGAGGCGTGCTGGAACGTCTTGTCAAAGTCCGACACCGAATCTGTGGCTGCCGGTGCTCCCACACTCCCTTTGATCGTGTCGACGATGATGTCTTGGGTCTCCCCAAAGGCGAGGTCAAACTTGAACCCCAGCCCCCCAAGCTCCGGGACCTTTTCAAGTTCCACCTCAGCCAGGGAGAGTCCAAGTGACTGGTCATGGATGTCAAACGTCCGGCCCTCGATACTGACATCGCGGCCCTTGACAACCGAGGAACCCTGGTTGGCATCGACGACCCTTCGGTCAGGGCCATTGAAGTTGACGACATAGTTGGTATCAACCCAGCCTCGAATCTTCGTCCCTGAAAGCCAGGAAATGCCCGTGAGGGTTCCGAGGTCTTTTGTGGTTGGCACTGTGTAGATACCAGGCACTGGCCACACCGGTTCAGGAATTTCTGCTGCCGGTTGAACTGCCACTGGAGCTTCTCCTCCCCTGGCGAGTTTCCCTTCAAGTCTGGCCAGCCGGTCTTTCAGGACTTCGACCTCCGCCTTCAGTGAGGCGTTGGAAGGCTCATCGGCCCATACCTCAGTGATGAGTGATGAGTGACGAGTGACGAGTGACAACACCAAAACGATGAACGAACTGACGAACTGACGAGCCCACGAGCCCTTCATCCACCGCATTCCCGCCTCCTTCGGTTGTTGAGCCTTCTCCCCCACTCCCATGCGTCCCAGTCTAGCGAGCCACGTTACAACCACAACACGCGCATGTTAAATCTGTGTAACATCCGGAAGGAAGCGGTAGCCGGCATCCCCGACTTCCTCGATCACAACCTGCCTGCCTCGCTCCAGGATCGACTTCAGATGCCGGATGCGCTCTTCCACCATGCGCAGACCCATCAGGTCGTGACGCCCGAGGCCTTCCTCTAAGAGTTGGCGCTTCTTGACCACGTGACCCGCCCGGCTCGCTAAGTAGGCGAGCAGCGCGTATTCGCGGTACGGCAGCGCCAGCGGCTGGTTCTCCAGGAGGACTTGGTAGCGATCCAAATCGATGACCAGGTTCCCGAACTCCAAGCGAAGCGGTTGTGCCATGCAGCCCACCCTGGATGAGCGTAGGCTACGAGGGGAAGGTTACAGGCAGATGACGGGGGGATTAAATCGGAGTAACACTTTCGAGTCCATAGTCCGTAGACCATAGTTCAAGACAAACCTGGCTATGAACTATCGACTATGGACTATTCGTCGGCTCCGCCGACGAATTTATAGCCGACGTTGCGCACCGTTTCGAGGTAGGCACGCCCGCCGGTCTCGATTTTGGAGCGCAGCCGGCGGATATGGACATCCACGGTGCGGGTGCCGCCGTAGTAGTCATAGCCCCAGACCTTATCCAGCAGCGCCTCGCGGCTGAAGACCCGGCCCCGGTGCGTAGCCAGAAACTTGAGCAGCTCAAATTCTTTATACGTCAGGTCGACCGGCGCCCCATCGACGTGGACCTCGTAGCGCTCGAAATCCATCGTCAGATCGTCCAGCTTCAGGCCGTTGGTGCCCTCAATCTTGTTGAGCTTCCACATCACAAAGCGGATCCGCTCGGTCAAGCGCTTGGGGCTGACCGGCAGGGTCAAGTAGTCATCGACTCCCCAACTGAAATCCAGCCGGCCCAGTTGCTCCTCAGTCACCAACAAGATCAGCGGGAGTTCCTTGAGGACGCGATCCTGCTTGATGGTATGGCACAATTTGTGTGGCTCAACGCTGCCACGCTCCAGATCGATCACCAGGATATCGGCCTTGCCAGGCGCAAACGACTCCTTGAAAAATTCCTGGGTCTCGACCATCGAGACCCCGAAGCCATGCTCGAGCAGCCCGGATTTGAGCGGCTTCTTCCCCGCCGGGTCACTGGTGATGAACAGGATTCGATACATCAGCTCTGCCGGTAGCGGTTGGTGATCGGCATGCGGCGGTCTTTACCGAACGCCTTCGGGGTGATCTTCACCCCCGGCGGGCCCTGGCGGCGCTTGTACTCGCTACGATCGACCATCTGGATCACGCCCCGAACCGTCTTGGGGTTGAAGCGATTGCGGCGCAGAATCTCCCACAAGCTACGATCTTCCTCTACATAGGCTTTCAGAATCGGATCAAGCGCCTCGTAGGGAGGCAACGCGTCTTGATCGGTTTGGTTGGGCGCCAGCTCGGCGGTGGGCGGCCGGCGAAACACCGTCTCAGGGATCGGCCGAGCCTTCCCTCGCTGGTTGCGCCAGCGCGCTAATTGGTACACCAGGGTCTTGGGCACGTCCTTGATGACGGCAAATCCGCCCGCCATGTCGCCATAGAGCGTGCAGTAGCCGGTGGCCATCTCGCTTTTGTTGCCGGTCGTGAGCACCAGCCACCCGAATTTGTTCGAGAGCGCCATCAGGAGCGTCCCGCGGATGCGCGCCTGGAGGTTCTGCTCGGTCACATCGATGGGACGCCCCGAAAACAGCCGCTGCAGCGTCTGGAGAAAAGCGGCGAAACAGGGCTCGATGGACAGCTCCTCGCAGCGAATCCACAAGGCCCGGGCCAGCCGCCTGGCATCGTCCTGCGTCTGGCGCGAGGAAAACCGCGAGGGCATGACGACGCCCACGACATGCTCCGGAGCGAGCGCATCCACCGCAACGCAGGCGGTGAGGCTGGAATCGATCCCTCCGGAGAGTCCCAGCACCACGGTTTCAAACCCGTTCTTGCGCACATAGTCCCGGGTTCCCACGACCAGCGCCTCGTAGATTTCCTGAATCGGCTCCAGCGCCCGGCGCCGTGTCGGGAGGAGGCGCGCGCGCGAGCCCGACACTGAGGCCACCCTCGTTGAGATGCCCCGCCCGTGCCCGGGTGTCCCTCGGACTGCGTCCTTCCCTCGTGCTTCGCGCTCGGGACTCCTTCGCTCGGCTTCGCTGAGCTCAGTCGCGGGACTTCTGGAGCGGCCGCTATCAGAGAGGCCGCGGAATGCCGAGTGCGCTGGCACTCGGCCTCGGCGACCCAGCTTCGCTGGGTGCCCCGCCTCGGTCGACGGCAGCTCGAGATCCGTCAGCACGATGTCCTCGTGAAACTGCGCACCCCTGGCAACCAATCGCCCGGAGGCCTCGAGGATCAGGCTCGCGCCGTCAAACACCAGCTCATCCTGCCCTCCGACCAGATTGCAATACGCCACGGCCAACCGGTGGGTCTTGGCTCGTCGGGCACACAGCGCTTGTCGAGCCGCCAGCTTGCCGGCATGATAGGGGCTCGCGGAGAGGTTCACGAGGAGCCGGCATCCCGCCGCGGCCACGACGCGCGCCGGTGCCTCCTGCCAGAGATCCTCGCAGATGGTGAGGCCCACCCGCACCCCCTGCAGGCTGAGCACCAGCGGGGTCGTTCCCGGCGTGAAGTAGCGTTGTTCATCGAACACCCCGTAGTTGGGCAGGCACTGCTTGTGGTAGGTCGCCACGTGACGACCGCCCGCCAGCACCGCCGCGGCGTTGAAGAGCCGGCCCTGGCGATCGCGGTCCACGAACCCCACCAGCGCCACCAGACCCTGCGTGAGAGCCGGCAGGCGGGCCAGCGCCTGGAGGTTCGCCTGCACGAAGGCCGGCTTGAGCAGCAGATCTTCCGGCGGATAGCCGGTGATGGCCAACTCCGGCACGACCACCAGATCGGCCCGCCAGGCTTTGGCATGCACGATCGCCTCGGCGATCCGGAGACGGTTCGCCTCCAGATCTCCCACAGTCAGGTTGAGTTGCGCCAAAGCCACACGCAGTGTCGGCATCGAACGGTGGTGAAGCACACGATCCGGCGAGGGTCGGCAACGTGACCATTATAGCACGGATGAAACCTGCCTTGCCGGTTGAGACTGGCGTCAGGTATGCTTAAGAGGTATGTCAGCCAAGCGAGTGAACCCTGATGGCCACAAATGGTCAGTTCCATTCCAAGCGCGTCCTGGTGATCGACGATGAGGAGAAGTTCGGTTGCCTCATCGCCGGATTTCTCATGGGACGGGGCTACCAGACGAACGTCGCCTCGAACAGCGACGAAGCCTTGGAGGCCCTGGAGCGCTTTGGCCCTGAGATTGTCCTGCTCGATGTGCGCATGCCAGGGTTGTCGGGCCTGGAGCTCCTGAAGCGTATCCGTTCCACCCCCTTGCCGCCGCGGGTCATCATGGTGACCGCCATGGACACCTCAGAGATGATCGATGAGGCCATGGACAACGGCGCCGAGGGCTACCTGTGCAAGCCCATCGACCTCAACCAGTTGGAACAGCTGATCGCTGAGTTGTGACTCCGGCCAGCGTCTCCTCCCCCCGCTCAATCCCTCATAAGGGCACATAAAATTTTTGTTGCAGTTTGGGAAAAACCCACTACACTATGGAGCTAACAAGGAGGGTAGCATGCCCAAACGGTTTGGGGTGTGGTTGGTCATTGGAACGCTGGTCGTGGCGCCAGCGATGGGGTTTGCGGCTGAGCACGGTGGGAAGTCGATGGCTGGGGACCACAAGTTGTGGACGTTATCGTTGACTTCTGACTACACGGCCAGCCCCTGGACGAAGGAAGTCGGCTACGGAAACCGCGCCGGGTCGAAGCTCATCTTCGGTCTCAAGAACGCCCTGGTTGGTTGGACGGAGATCTTCAGGGAGCCCAAGGCAGCGATGGACCGCGGAGACAATTTCTTCGTCGGTCTTGGGAAGGGTCTCAAGAACGGGATTGTGGAAGAGCTCGGTGGCGTGGTCCATATCGCGAGCTTCCCGATCACGTGCCTGGACGTCCCGCTTCCTGGGGGCGGCACCAATTTGATGTAATTCGTCCCTGCCTCTTGGCAGGAGAAGACAAAAGCCCTCGGGAATTCCCGAGGGCTTTTTGTTTTGAACTGCTCCCGTCGTCCGGCTAGACTTCGAGTTTAATCTCGTTCCCTTCCACGCGCACCTGGTAGCTCTTCACGCCAGTGGCCGCGGGCGGCGCGAGCACCTTGCCGGAGGTCAGGTCAAACTGCGCGCCGTGCCATGGACAGGTGACCGCCGTCCCTTCGATCGCGCCTTCGGAAAGCGGCCCGCCCACATGCGAGCACGTATCCTCGATCGCGTAGTAGGTCCCGCCCACATTGAAGACCGCCACCGGCGTGCCCTTGACGTCCACGGTCTTGGCCGATCCCGGCGCGATCTCCGAGGTCTTCGCCACAGTCACGAATTCAGCCATCATCACCTCACAGGAATGCGATGGTCCTTGTCGTCGTACGTGTAACGCGCCTTCCCGTCAACCTTGTGGATGCGCACGTCCACGACGTTCAGCCGGCCCGCCTTGGCCTCGACATCGAAATCCAGATCCAGGAGCTCTCCGCTGGCCGCGTCCCGCATGTCCGTGCAGGAATAGTAGTAGTCGCCGGTCTTGCCGACCCGCTCATGCACGCCCACGAGGGTCAAGGTACGGGTGTTCCCAGTCACCGAGTCCTTGATCGTAAACGCACCCTGCTTCTGCGTGGTCTTGGTAATGTGGTCCCGGATCGTCTGCCGGAGCTCCTCCGCGGTCGGCTCGACCTTCACCGGAGCCTGTTGGACGGCTGTCTGCCCGGCGTGCTCCTTGCCCCCGTGCTCCGCCGCCTGCGCGCCGATCGCAGGGAAAACAACCAGCGCTCCCACGACGATCCCGATCACCCATCGCGGCTTCATATCTTCACCCCCTTCGTGCTGCGTGTCGTGAATCCAAACTGCGTCGTGACCCCCTCAAATGGCTTGCCGTCCACTTCGACATAGGGATAGACCAGGTAATTGACCGGTGGGCCCTCCTGCGCCGGCGCCAGCGTGAGGTTGCGCCCCACGCTGATCAAGAATTTATTCGCATCCCATGAGCCGAAGTAGGCATCCCGCCGCTTGGGATGTTTCCAGGCTTCCGAGGCATCCACCGGCACCCAGCCATGCCCCGCACGATAGAACTCGGCCCAACAGTGGTAGCCGGGGATCGTGCCGGAGGGCTCCTGCGGAATGGTCGCCCCGATCACAAATCGCGCCGGAATCCCGATCGCGCGGCTCATCGAGATGAACAGCGAATGGAAGTCCGTGCAGTTGCCCGCGCCCAACCGGCACGCCCGCACGGTATCGCCACGGCCCCAGCCGGGGGTCGTCTTGTCGTAGCGCATGTGCCCGATGACGTAATCGTAGATCCCGCGGGCTCTGTCACGATCCGTGCGGTGACCGGCGCTCACCTGCGTCGCCAACTGCGTGATCGCGTCATCGACCACCATGAGCGGCTCATCCCGTAAGCTCACCAAGAGCTCATCCGCCGAGGCAACTGACTCGCTGTGAGCCCACCATGCCTTGGGATCTGACCGACGATCGCCAGAGGTGCGCACATCGTAGTCAATCACGACGTCCAGCGGTTGCGACAGCGGGGGGCTCGCAATCAGATAGAGCAACTCGTTGCCAAACACCGGCTCGTCATGGATCTCGTAGGGGAGGCTGCTGCGAATCCGGCGCGAAAGAACCTCTTGATTCGCGCGTGTCTGGGCCAGCGGGATCCAGATGCGCGCGTGGTGAGCGTTGGGAGGGATGTTGGCGAAGGATGCAGTGTAGCGAAACGCAAACGCGCGTCCTGATGAGCGGCGAGGGCCCTGGGCCGTCGTGATGACCGTAGTGACACCAACCAGGATCAGGAAGAAGACAACAGCCTTGCGCGTGCGGGAGTCAGCCATCACGGGATTGAGCACACCAGCTTGCCGAGACTATAGCAAACTTCTGAAGAAGAAGTCAACAGGCGAACCGAAAAACTGAAAAACTTAAAGACCGAAAAACGTTTTTCGGTTTTTTCGTTTTTTGGTTTTTCGGTCCACTCCTACGCATAGCGCTTGCCCCGTGAGAGCATTTCTCGCCGAAGCGCCATGTTCGTCATCGTATCTCGTCACACAAAAGCTGCATGTGGGTGCTCAACACCAACGTTCACAGAACGTTTCTCACGGGGCTTGCGCTCGATTTTCGCCAGCAGACTGTAGGCGCACGGCACGACGAACAGGGTGAGCAGCGTCGAGAGGGCCACGCCGCCGATGACGGCGATCGCCATGGGAATGCGGGTCTCGGCGCCCGGACCGATGGCAAGCGCCGGCGGCACGGCCGCGGCGATCGTCGAGAGCGAGGTCATGAGGATCGGCCGCAAGCGGACCGGGCAGGCGTGGAGCAGCGCCTCGCGGACCGACGTGCCCTCCTCGCGGGTTTGATTGGTGAACTCCACCAGGAGAATCGAGTTTTTCTTCACGATCCCCATGAGGAGGATGAGCCCGATGTAGCTGTAGATGTTGAGGGATTGCCCCGCCATCCAGAGGGCCAGGAAGGCCCCGGACACGCTGAAGGGCAGCGCGAGCAATACCGTGACCGGATGGAGATAGCTGTTGAACTGTGACGCGAGCACCATGTAGGCGACGAGGACGCCCAACCAGAGGGCGAAGAGCAGGCTCTGAAACGATTCCTTAAACGTCTGCGTGCTCCCGCCGAAGACGGTCCGATAGCCCGGTGGGAGCACGTCCTTCGCCATGCGTTTCACCTCGTCGATCGCGGCATTCTGCGATTGGCCCGGGGCGATATTGGCAAACAGGGTGATGGCGCGCTCGCGGCTCCGCCGCGTGATGGTCAAGAGGGTGGGTTTCTCCGCGATCGTCACGACATCCTTCAGTTGCACCAGTTCCCCGCGGTTGTTCCACACCCAGAGCGTGTTGATGTCTTCTTGCCGCGTGCGCTGCGAGGGGATGAGCCGGACCCGGACGTCGTAGCGGCGCCCCCCTTTCGTATACTTCGCCACGCGTTCACCACCCACCAGGGTGTTCACCGTGGTGCCGATCGTCCCGATGCTCACGCCGCGCTCCGCCGCTTGCCGTCGATCGGGATGGACCTGGACTTCCGGCGTCCCGGTCAGGTAGTCAGTATCCACATCGACCATCAAGGCGCTCTTCGCCATCCGCGAGCGGATGGCTTCGGAGGCATTGGCGAGCGTGTCCCAGTCCGGTCCCCGCACGGAGACTTCAATGGGAAACCCCCGTTGGGCGGAGAATCCCGTCAGCGAAAGATCCTGGATGACCGCCCGCTGGACTCCCGGGATGCGGTTCAGCTCTTTGCGGAACAGGACCATGAGCTCGCCTTGGGAGAGTCGATGGGTATTCGGCGGAACCACCGGCCGCTGACGCGGCGGTTTCAAGGTCACGAACAGTATGCCGGCATTCACTTCGCCGCCGCTGAAGCCTCCGATGGCGGCATAGTAGCCCGAGACCTCCGGGCGGTTCATGACGAAACTCTCGGCCTGTTTGAAGCGCTCATTCGTCGCCTCGATCGACGAGCCCACCGGCGTCTGCAGCCGGCAGAGAAACATGCTCTGATCTTGCGGTGGCACGAACTCTTTGCGCAGGCGGGGCAGGACGGCCAGAGAGCCGACAAACACCACCACCGCCGCCGCCATGACGAGCAGCCGGTGCTGCAAGGCCCAGGTGAGCGCGCGACGGTACTGCGTGGCCAGGCCGCGGAAGCTGCCCTCGACGGCGCGTCCGAGGACCGTGTGGCGCTCTCCGACCTTGAGGAACTGGGCGCACCGCATCGGCGCCAGCGTGAGCGCTTCCAGGAGCGAGAGCGAGACCGCCACCGTCATCGTCACGCCGAATTGGAAGAAAAACTTCCCGATGATGCCCCGCATGAACGCCACCGGCAGGAAGATGGCGAGGATCGCCAGCGTCGCCGCAATGGCGGCAAAGGTGATCTGCCGCGCGCCCACGCGGGCCGCTTCGACCTGCTCGAGCCCGGCCTCCCGGTAGCGCACGATGTTTTCGAGCACCATGATGGCGTCATCGACGACGATCCCGATGGCCAGCGAGAGCCCCAGGAGCGTGAAGGTATTGAGCGTGAATCCCATGAATCCCAAGAAGATGAACGACCCGATGACGGACGTGGGGATGGCCAACAGCACGTTGAGCGTCGCGCTCCAGGAGCCGAGGAACAACCAGCAGACGAGGGCGGTGAGCAGGGCGGAGAGGAGCAGGGTGAACGTCAGTTCCCTCACCGAATCTTCGATGAAGCGGGTGGTGTCATTCACCACCCGCACATGGATGTCCTTGGGAAACTGCGGCTGGAGCTCGGCGAGCCGCTGGCGGACGCGGCGCGCGACCGCCACCGCGTTTGCCCCGCGCTGCTTGCGGACCCCAAGCCCGATGGCGGACTGCCCCATCGTGCGCGAGATCCGTCGCACGTCAGCTAATCCGTCCTCAATGGTGGCCACATCCTTTAAGGAGATCGGGCGATAGACCGGACTGTTGCCGCGACGGGCGATGATCATATTCCCGAACTCCTCGACGCTCGTCGCCTCCCCCATGGTGCGCACGTTGAATTCATGCTCGGTGGTCTCGATCCGGCCCGAGGGCGTTTCCGCATGCTCCGCCTGGATCGCGCGGATGATGTCCTCGACCGTCAGCTGGTAGGCTTCGAGCTTCTGCGCATCGAGCCAGACCCTGAGGTTGCGCTCGACGAACCCGCCGAGGAAGACCTCCCCCACCCCGGTGATCGTCTGGAACTGATCCTTCAGGTGATCCTGGACGTACTCCGTCAGGTCCCGAACCGGCACATCCCCTGAGACGCCCAGCCACATGATCGGGTTGTCCTCAGGGTTGACCTTCGTGACGATCGGGGGGTCGATGTTGCGCGGGAGGTTGCGCTGCGCCTGGGCAATCTTCGTCTCGACTTCCTGGAGGGCGGCGTCGATGTTCCGGTTCAGCTCGAATTCGATGCTGACGGTGGCCTGACCCTGACGGGTCGACGAGGAGACGTCCCGGATGCCCTGGACGGTCATGACCGCTTCTTCGACGATGTCGACGACATCCGTTTCCATCACCTCGGGCGCCGCGCCCTCCCAGGTCAGGTTGACCGAGACGACCGGAAAGTCGACATCGGGGAGTTGGCTGACGCCCATGCCCTTGAAGGTGATGCCGCCGAACACGATGAGGCCCGCCATCAGCATCCAGGCAAAGACCGGATTCTTGATCGAGAGGTCTGAGAGCGTCATCGGGTCACAAAGCCTCCCCTGTCGCCACCCGTAGCTGCCAATACAACCGTTTGGTTTCATACTGCGCATGGAGGACATCCCGCCGGGCGTCTTGCAGGGTCTGCAACGCAAGCAGAACATCAAGATTGCCCACCAAGTTCCTGCGGTAATCCTCGACCTGCAGGCGGTAATCTTCCTCCGAGGCTGCCAGCGCCTGCTCCAGGGCCGCCTGGCGCGCCAACGCCGCGTGCAGCCGCGCGTACACATCCTGGATCTCCAGGCTCGCCGAGCGGGCAGTCTGGTCGAATTGCAGCTTGGCCTGCCGCGCCTTCGAGGAGGCCTCCTTGGTCGCGCCGAAGGCCTCGCCGCCCTGGAACAGTGGCACGCGCACTTTTAACAGGGCATCCCAATCAACGCCCTCACTGACGCCCACCCGCTTGGTGTAGTAGTTCCCTTCCACATTCACCGTCGGGAAGAACTTCGCTTGGGCGATGTGCATCTCTTCCCGCGAGACGCGCCAGGCTTCTTCTGCGACCCGCACGTCCGGACGAGCCGAGACCCCGGCCAGATAGGCAGCCTCCGTCTCCAGCGCCGGCACGGCAAATCCTGCCTCGGTGACGGCGGTGATCGGCGAGGTGCCTGTGAGGAATTCCAGGAGCTGCCGGGAGGTCACCGCGTCGCTGCGCACCCCTTCCATTTGCGCCTCCACGCGGCGCAATCGCGCCTGGGCGCTGACCACCTCGCTGGTCCGTGAGCGGCCCAGCCGCTCGCGCTCGGTCAACTCGCCAATGCGCGCCTGCAACGCGTCTTGGATCGCCGCCAGAATCTGCAGGTCCTGCTGATGCTCCAGGAACAGATAGAACGCATCGGCCACGTCCACGAACAAGAGCTGCTCCGCGCGGGCTTTCTGCTGGAGGCGCTCGCGCCGCTCGGCCCTGGAACCCCGCATCGCCGAAAACTCCTTAAACCCTGAAAACAGCGGCTGGCTGAAGGTGAACTTGCGCTCGGGCACCTCTTTCAAGGTGAAGGCGCTTCCTCCGCCGCCGGCCTGCCGTTTCTCGGACGACTCGAAGGCGATGTTGGGCAGCGCCGTGCTCAGGACTTGGAGGAAGCGTCCCTCGGTCTGGCGCACCAGCTCCGCCTGGATCGCGATGGTCTCGCTGCGCTTGAGGGCCAGTCCGTAACATTCGGCCAGTGTCAGCGGGAGAGCCTCCGCGGTGCCCGGCTGGGACTCCTCCGCCGCCCAGGCTGCAACCGGCAGCAGCAGCAACACGGGAAGGAGGCGGCGCCAGGCGCGATGCTCCATGGGGTTAGCGCGATGGTTGCAACTGGCCATAGAGTTTCGTGACGACCCGGTGGAAGGTGGCAAGTTCCGCGGGCTTGAGCGAGCGCAACACTTCTTCCCAGCGATGGCGCACCACAGCTTGAAAGGCGTGGATGAAGGCGTACCCCTTGGGGGTGAGCGCCACCACGACCTGTCGCCGATCTTCAGGCTTGGGGTGGCGGCGTACGTAGCCCGCGCGCACCAGGCGGTTCACGATGCCGGTGGCGGTGGGCATGCGCACGTGCATGTTGCGCGCCAGCGTCCCCATGATGCACTCGCTGCGCTCGCCGTAGCCATGCAGCGCCATGAGCACCAGAAACTGCGTCTGCGTCACGCCGCGCTGGACAAAGAAATCCAGCTGGATGCCCTGGATGATCCGGGGCATGAGCTGGGCGATCGCCTGACCGACGCGTTGGCGAGTGACCGAGGCCATATTAGTTTCTTTATGCTAAATATTAGCCTAAAGAAACTAACTTTGTCAAGGCGCGTCAGGACTGTGGAAGAGAGGAAGTATTACGGGGCGCGGTGGAGGAGGTGGCCATTCTAGACGACGATCCCAATGGCCCGCATGATCGCTCGTTCGATTTCGACCATCGTGGTGTCCTGGACCTTCCCAGCAAAAGGGCCTCGCAAGAGAAACGTCTTATCCAGTGTTGTCAACTGCTCACACTTAGCAATGGAGACATGGGCCAGGCCGCCTTCATCTTGTTCGAGTTGCACATGGGTTGGAGCCTGTCGAAGGGTGGTGGTCAGCGGGACCACCATGACATCATGAGCAAGTCGGTTGCGGACGTCCAAGGAGACCACAAGGGCCGGACGAGCTTTCTGGTCACGGGGATGACCAGGCAACTTGACGAGGTAGATCTCCCCTCGGCGTGGAGACTCAATCATCCCAGAGCCGTTGAGCCTGGCGGCTGGCTAACCGAGTCCACGCGCGCTCTTCCCGCTGTTCCTTCAGAGTACGAGACTGATAGTATGCCACCACGCCCTGTTCAATGGCGTGGCGCTGCTTTTCGAGCCGCCACAAGCGCAGGGCTTCTTCGACAACTCCTGAGCGTGAGCCGACATGGTGGGCCTGGACTTCTTGGTCCACGAGCTTGACCAACTCCGCATCAAGGCTCACCGTGACCTTTTCTTTCACGGCATCCCGCATCGTTTCCCTCCTATAAGCTTACTTCTAGTATGACTATAGCACATCCATTTAGTAGGTTCAATGGTAAGAGTGATGGTTACAGAGAGCGACAAGGGCGGAACGCCAAGGCGTTCGAAGCCGGATTCAGCAGGCGTAGCTTACCAATGGTTCAGGAGGAGTCCGAGCAGAAAGACCTGCGGCAGCGTGAGGACCAGCATCCACAGGGCGGCGCGCTTGCCGACGTTGGTCCAGACCAGCCCCAGCTCGGTCACGTTGGTCACGACCCCGCCCATCAGGAACGCGAAGCTGTTCCCCAGCGCCCCCGTCTGTTTAAACAGCTCAAACGCGAGGGGGGCGCTGCCTTCCGAGCAGGTTTCAATAATCGTCGCCATCACCATCGTCGCCACCAGCCCCAGCCAGGTGGGCCCGAAATACCGCGCGAACACCTCGTGCGGGATGAACGTGCCAAGCAAGCCGGCCAGAAAAAACCCGATCGCCAGCCACCAGACGATCATGTCCGCCAGCGTCCAGGCGCCTCGCGCGACGACGCGGAGGTCCTGCCGGAGTTGCGTCGCAGTCAGCCGATACCGGGACGCCCGTTGCGCGATGTCCTGCAGGATGGAAAAATTCGCCTCCACGCTGACCGTATTGGGATTGGGCTCGATCGCCCCGCGGCGTTCAAGCTGCAGGAACATCAAGCCGGTCACCAGGGCCACGGCCAGCGCCGCCAGGATGATGACGAGCCCTTTGATGCCGAAGAGACTCAGCATCACCAGGGTCAGAGAGAGGTTCGCCCAGGGGCTGGCCAACAGAAAGCTGACCACGGCGGCCGGGGAGGCGCCTTTCTTGTAGAGCGCCATCGACATCGCCAGACAGCCGTGGCTGCAGCTGCTGAACAGAACGCCCAACCCGGTCGAGAGCGCAATGGTCGCGGGGCGCGGCGTGCTGAGGGACTTCGCGATGTAGCTCTGCGGGACGAAGCGCTCGACCATCCCGCCCAAGAGCAGCCCCAACCCGATCGCCCACCACGTCATTGCGACATAGCCCCAGAAGACCAGGACGGCTGGCCGCAGGGGCGCCCAGACCCATCCCGCCGCTAACAGCGGAACCATGACGCGCAGGACCCACTGTTTCGGCTGGGTGTACCAGCGGGCTCTCGTCCCAGGAGCGCAATGGTCACAGGAAGCCGTCATGCACGCTCCAGCAGCGATACCGCTGCCCGATACACCTCATCGACCGTCAACGCCTCAAGGGAGGAAGACTCGTACTCGCCATGCGCCGGCATCGGGCCCTGGTGCGCAACCTCCTTGAACAGGACGACGTGATGGGGCCCGAGCGCGTGCCATCGCTCACGGTTCAACCCTGGTTGGTTGCGTCCGAAGATGTCCACCACCGGGGTGCCGACCGCTGCCGCGACATGAACCGGCCCGGAATCGTTGGAGATCAGCAGGCGGCACCGCCTGAAGACGCAGGCCAACTCCCCGACCGACAGCGTCCCGGCCAGATTGATGGGGCGATGGCGCATGGCCCGTTGGACGGCGTGCGCGTGTTCCTCATGTCCTGGCCCAGCCACGAGCACCACCTGCGCGTGGCGCTCCTCGATCAGCCGATCCGCCACCTGAGCAAAGCGCTCCGGCTTCCAGCGTTTGGACAGGCTGCTGGCGGAGGGGTGCATCGCGACCAGGCAATCCGCGTGGCTGATCCCATGCTGCTGCAAGCGCTGCTCAATGCGGCGATCGAGCTCCGGATGAATCGGCACGAAGGGACGCGGCGCTGAAGGGTCAATGCCGAGTGCGCGCACCAGATCCAGCGTGTAGTCCGCTTCATGCCTGGCGCCTTCCTGTTTGCGATGCGCGAGGCGGTGCGTGAGAAGCCAGCGGTAGTTGCGGTCGTACCCGATGCGGACCGGGATACCGGCCAGCCAGGCAATCCAATGCGAGCGATTGCCCGGATGCAGCACCAGCGCGGTGTCAAACTGATGCCGCCGAAGCAATCTCGCAAATCGCATGGTGCTGATCACGCCGCGGTGACGGCCATCCTTGTCGTAGAGCATCACCTCGTTCAGGTACGGGTTGCCCTCGACGAGTTCCCGGCAGACGGGGCGCACCATCATCGCGATGAAGGCGTGGGGGTACGCTTCACGAAGCGACTGGAGCACCGGCGTGGAGAGGACCACGTCGCCAATACGGTCGAGTCGAATCACCAGAATCCGTTTCGGAGCTGGGACCACAGGCGTGCTCTTGATATCGCGTGTCTCACTCATTCAGCTTGACGGTCATTCCTGTTTCGCCGTTTCCACATCGAGGAACTCCCGCGCAATTTCAAAGTCCTCCTTCTGCGCGTACTCCTTGAGCAGCTTCAGTTGAGCCGGGATGGAGAAGCTCTCTCTTCCTCTTGCTCCTTGCTAGAGACTCGGGCGTATAAAACGGCGGTCATAGCTTCCTCAATCGAGCACCACTTCAATAACAGTTTCGCTTCTGCGACTCATGCGATCTCCATCGATGACAAACTCCACAGTGTATCTGCCAGCGCTGGGAAATGTTACCCATAACGGCTCATCTACATTTAACGGAGTACTATTGATGGGCTCCCCGAAAGCAAAGGAGTAGCGTTGATTTGGATATTGGACTTGCCAGCCGCCCCCATGTCGAACGCTCAGCCCTTCCTGAAGAAAATGTACTTGAAGCCTGGGATGCTCTAATGGAGACCCGGATTGATTTTCAATCGCTGGTGTAAAACGAAGAGGCTTGCCGGGAACAAATTTCTTACGTAACACAGCTTGTGGGGTCAGCCTTAATCCGGCATCCGGAGCGTAATTCGAATGGTCGTCCAGTTCATAAGGATATCTTTCCCCTACAAATATCTTGTTGGCGTCAATAGGTAGCGAGGAGGTATTGATGCCACGCTTCAGGGTCTCAATCCGCTCAATGAATCGTCTGGCGGAGTCTTCGCGGCGCTCCATTGCTTCGCGTTCGGTTTGGCAGCTGGAGACGGCCGAGGAGGTTTGCCGGTATTGGCACAGTGCCCACTCCCGGCACGCGAGCTGGATCGACTGATTCAGCAACTCCCATTTCGAGTCGTAATCTTTCAATTCCTGCGACAAGCGTCGGTATTTCTCCGCCGCAATGCGCCCCTTGGCCGACTGCAACTTTTCGCGCTGTGCGTCGATTTCGAGTTTCACACCGCTAATCTCTCCCACGACTGACTTGGTAGAGCACAGCCGTTCCACATAGGCAAGCTCGTTCCGCTTGCTTCCAGCCAGTTGCGCACAGCCGCAGGATATGAGGACCAGCGTAAGACATGCGGCCCTCATCCTGGCCACATGGCTACTGCCGGTCAAGACGTCTGTGCTCGGCCCTCTGCGGCATTCCATCAATGCTAACCTCGTAGTCACTGGATTAGACGACCCACAAGTCAATTGCTGGTTTCCTTCTGCGTCGCTTTCAGTAGCGCGTTATGGGCGTCGGCCAGCTCGTTTGTTTTCTCGTTCCAATACGCGACGATATCCATGAGAGGTTCAAGGTTCTCTTTCTTATCGAGATCCACGCCCATCTTCTGAACAACGCCGCACGCGATTCTCCCGAGAACCGTATCAATTCCATTCTCCCAGTTATCTCTTGGAGCCAAGTCAGGCCATTTGGCTGCGCCTTCGGAGATTCCTTGAAACCCCTCACGCAGCTTATGCATACCGTTGCCTTGCCAGCTGGGCTCTCGATGGCCCAGCAGAACAAATACTGCGTCAGGCAACTTGGCAAAGAATTGCTCATTGCCAGCGGCCTTCATGCCGTATTGCTGGGCGAGGTAGGCAAAAAGCTGTATGGCGAGTACGTATGTTCTGCCATCGCTCTCTTTGTCCGCCTCCTTGCGGTATTTTTTCAGAGTATATTGTGTTGCATCGTCGGCGATGGATAAAACCCGCGCAGCATAGCGATGATAATGGGGCCACATTTTCTCATCAAAGCCATACTGCTCCGCGAGGCCGTATGACAGGCTTGCCTCTCCGGCCTCTTCTTTGTCAGCGTCGACCTTGGCAGCTACCGTATCGACTACCAATTCAATGAGGAGTTTTTTAACTTTCTGTTGCTGATCAAGGGCTTTTTTGAGACTTGCAACAGTAGCCTCAGAAGTACGTTGTATATTCTTCCCGTGCTCATGAAGAGCTTCCTCGGATTGCATGTCAAGGACTCGGGTGGTTCCAAAAATCCTAACGAACGCGCGGTAATTCTTAGACCACTCCTGATAGCAATCAAGCATTAATGCGTATTCGTTATGCATTGCGCGGCGTGGCTGAGGAGGAGTCAGTGCATTCAATGCGCGTCTGGTATCGATGATTAGAGAATCCAGTTCGTCAAGAAGAGTTATTTGTCTCGGGAAAGGAAACGGGAAAGGTTCGGTCGAGGCTTTCAGCCCTTCAAGGTTCTTTTGAAAAACGTCATCCTCTTCTTTATAAACCTCGTGCAGCTTTTTCGCTGCGCCGAATAGTGTGTCGAAACTATCTCCGAAGAGTTTGCTGAAGTTTGCGGCGTATTCTTGGTAGGAAGGATCGTTACGAATTGTTTCGAGAAGGCTGCCCTCGGTACTCTGGGCTACGTCTTTCCTTGTTTCCCTTCGCTTACGCCATAACCAAACGCCCAACGCGATGAGGACAAGGACTGTTAGAAAGCCCATGCTTCCTCCTTCCAGCCGCTCACCTTTTGGCCTTAATCAGTTTGCGAATGTGGTACTCGTGAATCTGGCCCGGCTTCATGCGGCGATTGTAGTTCAGGACACCCGCATCGGCTGCATTCGGGACACAAGACTCTTTCGGCGTTTGCTCAGAATGGCATTGCGCCACCACACTCTGTGAGCGGACGTCTTCGTTGTGTGGTTGAAGCGTCTGGCTCAGAGATCACACCAGGGATAGACCGTCACGCCCTCTCGCCGGACAGCCTCTGCGCCCGCGTACACGAGCGCCGCCGGCGCATCAGGTTGCCGCCGCAGGTGTTTCCAGAACCGCAGCGCGCGAAACGCTTCCCCGGCGAGCGTCTGGGAGGACGTCACGTCAATGGGAAGCGCCTGGTCGCCCCAGTCCAAGAGCAAGTCGATTTCGTGCCCGCTGACATCGCGCCAGAAGTACAGGGGAGGCGCCTCACCGCGGTGCACGAAGTTTTTGTAGAGCTCAGCGAATACAAACGCTTCAAACAGCGCGCCGCGCGCCGAATGATGATGCAGCTCCTCTGCTGTGCGAATATTGAGCAGCATGCACAGCAAGCCCGTATCCAGGAAATAGAGCTTGGGCGTCTTGACGATCCGCTTGCCGAAATTGCGGTGGTAGGGACGCAGCAGCGCGACCAGAAAACTGGCTTCCAGAACGGAGAGCCAGCGCCTGGCGGTGGTATGCGTCACGCCGCAATCCGAGGCCAACGCGGAGTAGTTCAGCAGTTGGCCGTTGCGCCCGGCGCACAGTTGCACAAAACGCCGAAAGGTCTCCAGATCGCCGATGTTGAGCACATTGCGCACGTCCCGCTCCAGATAGGTCTGGTAGTAATTGGACAACCACTCTCTGGCCGGCAAGCGCTGGTCATGAATCCGTGGATAGAGCCCCGTAAACAACAACTCGACGAGGCGTGGAGGGGGGCGCCCCTCACGTCTCATGATCGAATGCCGATGCCCCACCATGTGGGGAGCAATCGGGTGTCGACCCTCCAATTCAGACAGAGAGAGCGGCAGCAAGTGAAGCACCGCGCATCGGCCGGCCAGCGACTGACTGATCTGTTGCATGAGCAGGAAGTTGTGCGAACCGGTGAGGATGAATTGGCCTGGCCGACGACGTTCGTCTGTCAGCACCTGAATGTAGGAAAATAACGCGGGGGCGCGTTGCGCCTCATCGAAGATGACCGGGCCGTCGAACTGCGCCAGGAACCCCTTCGGATCATTGAGGGCAAACTCGCGCTCATCCGGAAGCTCCAGAGAAACATACACATAGTCGCCAAAGGCGGCGCGCACGAGGGTCGTTTTCCCGGATTGGCGCGGCCCGGTCAGTGTTACGACCGGGTAGCGTGACGCGGCGGTCTTGAGTGTCTCCGTCAGTTGTCGCTTGAGCATATCTGAATCCTGATAATTGAATATACAACATTCATATATCTAGTGTCAACCTTCACCCATGACGACGCCGCTCTGTCTCCGCTCTCTCGCTCAATAGGGATCCGTGAATCCAACGGTGTCAGGGGTGCAGTTCCTGAATGGCGGCACTCCGCGAGGCGCTGGCCCCGGCGAGCAACTGGCGGGCCGCCTCGTACACTTCGTCAGGGGTGAGGAAACGCATGCACTCGTGATTGAAGCGGCACAGCGCCCGCTCGCACGGGACGCAGAAGAGCTTGCGTTGCAACGTGCGATCCTGCGGACCTGTCGGCCCATACTTGCGCGGATCGGTCGGCCCGAACAGCGCCAGCACGGGTGTGTGGACCGCGCAGGCCAGATGCAGCGAGGCGGAATCGTTGGTGAGCACCAGGTTGGCCCGTTGCATCAAGGCAGCCAGCTGCTGCAGCGTCGTGGAGCCTGCCGCATTGTGGGTGCGATGCTGCATGGCCCCCAGGACTTCTTGAATAATCGGGATTTCCTCCGGCTCGCCTGTCAACACCACTTCCACCTGTTGCTCGCTGATGAGCTGATCCGCGACTTGCGCGAAGCCTTCCGCTGACCAGCGCTTGATGTGGCTGCGCGCCCCTGGGCAGATCACCACCAGCGGTTTCGCATGATCAACCCCCCACCGCGTCAGGAGGCGTTCCACCGAGGCGTGGTCATCCGAGGAGATCCACACGCCCTGCCCGTTGATCCCCGTCGCTGCAGGACCAAGTCGCGGGGCCTGCCTGGCCAGGCGCCACAGATGCCGCTCGCGCATATGCGTCACGGCACGCGGAAGCGGCCAGAGCGCACGGATCAGGCGCCACGGCTTCCACAGCAACGGCAGGACCGTCTGCCGCAGATCGATGAGCGTATCCGGGCGCAGCTGCCAGACCGCCCAGACCAACCGCAGGCGACCCGCCAGGCCGCTCCACTCCTCCATGCACCACACCTGCCGGATGCGCGGATCGTTGGCGAACACCGCGCGCGCCCGTTCGCCGACCAGCAGCGTCACGTGCGCGGAGGGGTAGGCGGCATGCACCCGCGCCACGACGGGACTCATCAGCACGGCATCCCCGACGTTGGACGGCCCGACGACCAGAATCCGCTTTGGAGAGGGTGGAGGGTGGAGGGTGAAGGGTGAAGGGAAAACCCGAAGCGTGCTCATGCGACGCGACTTCCTTCACCCTTGACCCTTGACCCTTCACCCTCAAGCAGGGTCTGTGCTGCCGTATAGACTTCTTCCACCGAAATGGCCGCCATTCCTGGAGCGCCTGGATGCCGAGGATTCAAGCAGGGAATGCGGGGACAGCAGTCCGGATGGTGAATCACGACGGTCGAGGCCGGATCGCCCAGTGGTCCCGTGATCGCTGGAGACGTGGGACCATAGAGCGCGACCACCGGACGCTTGAGCGCGCAGGCAATGTGCAGCACACCGGTGTCGTTGGACACGACGAGGCCGGCACGCTCCAAGCAGGCCGCCAACTGGCGCAGGCTGGTGCGCCCGGCGAGCACGACCGGCTGCGCGCGCATCTGCTGCTGAATCGCCCTGATCAACCCGGCGTCCTCAGGCGAACCGGTCAGCACCACCGCGTGCGTGCCGGCGCGCGTGAACCGTTCGCCCAGTTGCGCGAATTGCGCAGGAGGCCACTGCTTGTGCGCCCAGTTCGCGCCTGGATGCAGCACGATGAACAGCCGGCCTTCCACTCCTGCTTCCCGCAACATGGCCGCCGCCTCGTGGCGCTCCTCATCAGAAGGATAATACGCATAGGCCGGCGCCTCGCGCTGCGTGATCCCCAATGGTTCCAGGAGGCGCAGGTAGGAAGCCGCTTTGTGCGTCGAGGCGCCAGGGGGCGCGACCCGATCGGTCAACGCCCAGCGGCTTTTCCAGTGGTTAAACCCGATGCGCCTGGGGATGCCCGCTGTGGCAAGCAGCAGCGCACGGCTCAGGCTCCGGCGCAGGATGACGGCGGTGTCAAAGCGCCTTGCGCGAAGGAGGGTGGCCAGGCGCCATTTGGCGGCGAGGGATCGATGCGCGCCCTCCTCGTCGTAGCGCACGAACTCGTGCAGCGTCGGGTTGTGCGCCAACACGTCCTGGCATCGCGGGACCCCCATCGCGGCGATCACGGCACGGGGCCGCGCGCGCCGCAGCGCCGACAGGAAGGGCGTGGCAAAGAGCGTTTCCCCAAACCAGTTGGGTAGGACGATCAGGAGGCGCTCGTCAGACATTCCTCATACACCTGTGCTACCTGCGTCACGACTCGCGAAAAATCATAGCGCGACCTGGCGATCGCCTGCGCCTCCTGTCCAAGCCGGTGCGCGAGCGAGCGGTCTTCCAGCACCTGGAGCATCGCCTCGCCCAGCCGCGCAGGCGCCTCAGTGGGCACCGTCACGCCAACCCCGCTTTCCTGCAGGACCCAGGACGATCCCCCGCCTCGTTGCACGGCGACGACGGGACGAGCGCTGGCCATGGCTTCCAGCAACGCCAATCCAAATCCCTCCCGCGTCGCCGGCAAAAACACAAAGACATCCATGATCGACAGCACGACGCGCGTGTCCGGGACGCTCCCGCGAAAGCGGACCGCCTCAGCTACGCCGAGCGCTTCGGCCAGCCGCTCCAGCCGTGGGCGGTCTTCTCCGCTGCCCACAATCAGCAACCTCGCGTGGGGGACTCGCGCTTGGACGTGCCGGAACCCTTCAAGCAGTTGTGCCACCCCTTTATCAGGAACCAACCGCGAGATAGTCCCGATGACCGGCCCGTGTGAATCGAGCCGGCACTCTTGGCGGCACTGCTGCTGCTGATCGCGATTCACAGGATCGGCAAATCGCGCCACATCGATCCCGTGCGGAATGAGCCGGATGCGCTCAGGCGGGACGCGAAAGACCTCCCGCAGATGTGCGGCGACCGGCTCGCTGATGGCAATCGTGAGCTCACCCGTGCAGGGCCACCACCGGCGCGAGAGCCGCCGACGGTAGAAGCCGTGCCAGGTCGTCACGTAGGGGATGCGATGATGCGCCGAGAGCCGGTGCGCCACCACCTGAGCCACCCGCGTGTGCGCATGGATCACGTCCACCGGCTGCGCGCGCAACTGCCGGCTCAATTGCCGCGCCGCCCACCACACCTGCGGGCTGAATTCCGCGCTGGTCTTCAGCGGCAGGCGCCGGTGCGCAATTCCGGCGTCGCTCAAGCGCCCCTCCCACGCGCCGCCACCGGAGGCGACGACGACGCGATGGCCGCGCGCCGCCAGCGCCTGCGCGAGGCTGGTCACGTATGTCGTGATCCCGCCGACCTCCAGATGCGAGGTCAGATGAAGAATATTCATACCTAAGTACTGCTGGGGCGGGTGACGAGTTCGCCAACGAGCTGTGCGACTTCATCCACCGTGATCTGTTTCATGCAGGCATGCGTGATGGTGCGGCACCACGTGGAATAGCAGGGACTGCACGCGAGATCTTTCTTGAGCACCCGCACCGACGGCGCCTGAGGCGCATGGCGGGCGGGATCGGTCGGCCCGAACAACGCCACCGTGGGGGTCCCCATCGCCGCCGCAAGATGCAAGGGGGCGGAATCCGTGGTCACATACACCCGGCAGCGACGGATCAAGCACGCCAGCTCCATCAGCCGCAAGACCCCCAGCGCCTCCAGCGGCCGCGCCCGGCTTAAAGAGCGCACCTGCGCTCCCAGCTGGCGATCCGACGCCGCGCCCGTGAGGACAGGCTGGCTGCCGCGCTGCGCCAGGTGGTCGCAGAGCGCCGCCCATCGCTCCACCTCCCAGCGTTTCGTGCGCCAGCGCGAGCTTGCGCCGATATGCAGCCCGATGAGGGGCTTGGTCCCATCTGCCCCCGCGTCCCACAGCCACTGCTCCAGGTGTTGCTCATCGAGCTCCGAGGGCCACAGCTCCAGCCGGTCGCCGTCGGCCTTAATACCGGCAGCGCCGAGCAGGTGCTGCTGATGCGCGACCGGATGCATCGGCGCGCGCGGCAGCGTCACCGGCTGATTCAACAGCCACCCGAACCGGCGCTGGTACCCAATCCGCAGGGGAATGCCGGCCAGCCACGCCAGCAGATGCGTGGCGCGGCTGTTCTGCAAATCAATCGAGACATCCGCCCCTTCGCGCGCCAGGCGACGCGCGAAGGCCCACTTGCCCAGGAGCATTCGCTGCCTGCGGCGGGCATCATAGACGAGCACCTCGTTGACGTATGGGCAGCGGGCAACGGCCTCGTAGTAGGCGCGGTCCACGACCAGCGTGATCGTCGCGTTGGGATAGTGACGACGGATCGCGCGCAGGCTGGGGGTGGCCAGGATCACATCGCCCAATGCGCTCAGCTTCCACACGACGATCCGGGGACGCTGCACGCACTCCTCATACACCGCCAGCGTGCCCTCCACCATCCGGTCCGCCGAAAAGATTTCCTCGACCCGCCAGCGCCCCTGGCGCGCCAGTTGCGCACGCAGCGGCTCGTCGTGGATCAGGCGCGCGATCGCCTGCGCCAGCGCCCCAGGATTACCGGGTGCGACGAGCAATCCCGTGCGCCCATCCTCGATGATTTCCGCCAGCGCCCCGATGCGCGAGGCGATCACCGGCACGCCGACCGCCTGCGCCTCGATGACGCTGCGGCCGAATGACTCCGGATAGGTCGAGGGCATGAGGAGGACATCCAGGGACTGCAAGCACGCGGCCACGTCTTGCTGCGTGCCCATCCATTCAATCGCCTGCGCGACCCCTAATGACTCCGCCAACTGACAGAGGTGCTGCCGGACGAGTGGTTTGTGCGCCGGCGCATCCCCGATGACGCACAGCACCACCGGCAGGCGCTGCTGGACCAATTGATGCAGGGCGCGAATCGCGACCTCATGCCCTTTGAGGGGCGAGAGGCGCCCGATGATGCCGATGCGCCAGGGCCTCTGTGAGCCCCCCCGACCGCGGTCGGGGTCGGGGCGCAGGCGAAACGTCGCCAGATCCACCCCCCGCGGGACCACGCGCAGCCGCTGGGGCGGGAACCCGAATCGGTCGATGAGATAACGGCCAAGCGCCTGCGAGGGCACGATCACCAGTCTCCCCCACGTCATCGCGCGAGAAGCCGGATGCGGCGCGTAGAACCCATGACAGGTGGTCACAAACGGCACGCCGGTCTGCCGCGCCGCCAGATAGCCGCTCCAGGCCGGCACCCGGGAGCGGGCATGCACGACGTCCACGCCCGTGGCCCGGATGAGGTGCGCGAGCGCCGGCACCTGTTGCCAGATCGTCCAGGGCGCTTTGCGATCGACCGGAAGGGTGTAGTGCCTGGCGCCCACCTGCAGCAACGGTTCCACCAGGGCCCCGCCGGCTGAGACCACGCTGACCCGATGCCCGCGGCTGATGAGGCCCGTGGCCAGATCCAACACGCCCCGTTCCACGCCGCCGACGTCAAGACTGGGAATCAACTGGAGGATATGCATGATGGCTGAATGCGAGATGAGCCGCCGCGCTAGAGGAGCCGCTTGACGGCGTCCTGCACGGTCGCGTAGGTATCGAGCTGCCGAAGCGGCCGGCCTTGGGCGAGGGCCCGACGAATCGCCTGGCCCAATCCCGGCAATGCGGCGCGGTGGAGATAGCCTTCGCGAGCCAACGACGACAGGTGGTGTTGAGCCTTGGTGGGACGTGCCGAGCGAGGATGCCGAAGCGGTGGTTCCACGACGACGACCGACCGACCGCTGGCGCACGCTTCGGACACCATCGAGATGCTTTCCCCGGTCACCACCACGGCGCTTGCCCACCCCAGCATCCCTTCAAGGGTCCCCTCGAGCCGGTCACGGCTGGCCAGCAGCAGTAGTTGGCATCGGAGATGAGCAGCGACGTGATCGGTCAACCACCGTTCCACCGCAGGGGCCGTTCGGCGAGACGTCGTCACCGCACACACGCTGTCGGTGTCTTCGCACACCGCCAAGACGTCCTGCATGACGGAAGCCGCAAACTCCTCCGTCACCTGATACTGGGAGGTCTCCCCGCCGAACAGGACCGCAAGCCCCGCGCGCGCTGGGGTCAGCGGCTCGCCCGAGCGGAAGCGGGGATGAGCCCGGAGGCGCTCGCGGGCCTCCAGCACGTGCCCGTTCTTCACGCCGGTCAGCGCGCCCAAGGTCTGCACGACGTTCGCCCGTGGGGGGAGGCGATCATGGACCGGCACAAACGCCAGGCTGAAGCGGCGCAGCGGAATGGGGGTGGGATTCATCACGACGATGGACCGCGCCCGATTCTCGGCACTGAGCAACGTATTGACCGGGGCCGTCGAGGCGCCGCACGAGATCACGACGTCAGCAAATGTCCGCGTCACGATCTTGGCGCACGACGGCTTCAGGGCCCATCGCAGCACCGTCAGGCCCCCCCACCCCCGCGGCATGAGCCAGGCCCACACGGTGGCGAGCAACCGTCCCGCCCGATGGCGATAGCGCACCTCCACAACCTGCTCCTGGACCATCGCCGCGTGTTCTTTCACGGCCTGGAGCACCGTGAGGGACTGTTTGAGGTGCCCGAGCTTGCCGTCGCTCAACACCAGGACGCGACGCGCCGGGGTGTGCTTCCAACGCTTGTGCAACCACAACCACTGCGCAGGATCCGCCTCGATGTGCCCAGCGAGCATGTTGGCGAACTGCTCGATGCCGTCGCGCACGATCGCCTCCGGCTCACCGTTGCGCGGCAGGTCGATTGGCGGCTCGACGACTAACCGATGATGGGGTCCGTTCACCCGATAGATGAACACCGGGAGAATGAGGGCCTGGCGCGCGCGGGCCAGCTCGAAGGGGCCTTTTGCAAAGAGCGCGGGCCGGCCCAGGAACTCGATGAGGACGCCCTGGCGGGTGGCTTGATCCCCGACGATCCCGACGAGTTCACGACGGTCTAACGCCTTCAACAGCTGGCGCATCGCGCCGCCCTTGTGCACGATGTGGCAGCCCTTGGACTGCCGATACGACACCAGCAGTCGATAGAGCCTCGGAAACTGGTTCTGCGCGCGCGCCAGCGCCACGACGGAGTGCCCTCTCAGGGCCGCCGCAATCGAGCAGAGCTCCCAGTTGCCGAAATGGCCTGACAACACCACGATCGGCCGGCCTGACGCTACGGCCCGATCAAAATATTCAAGGTTGACGACTTTGACATAGCGCTCCATGTAGGCCGCGTCGATCACCGGAAGCCGGAGCAGCTCGATCAACCCCGCGCCCATGTTCCGGAACACCTGCCGCACGATCCGCTTGGCCTGGCGGGGGCTGATCCGCTCGCCATAGGCGGCCTTCAGATTCAGGTAGCCGATACGCACCCGCTTCGGCTGCAGCCAACAGGTGAGCTGCCCCAGCGCTTCGCCCAGGCGCACGCACAGTCCGGCCGGCAGCCGGCACAAGACCCAGCCGATGACGCTAACGAGCCCACACAGCAGCCAATCGAGCATCCAACTCCGCCTCCCCGCTCAAGAGCCGCATCCCAATCCGCAGCACCCAGCACGGGATCAGTGTTCCCGACGAGCGCGTCACGTGACGCAACCGCATGAGATCTTTCTCCGTCGTGACAACCGCCGCAGCGCCCGACGACACCGCCGCCTGGACGATCTGCTGCCATTCCTCCGCGCGATAGCGGTAGTGATCCGGATAGGTCGTATGGGACACGACGGTCGCGCCGAGCCGCCGGACCGTTTCCTCGAATCCCTCCGGGTCACCGATCGATGAGAGCAAAGCCACCCGGTTGCTGGCCAGGCCCTCCAGCGGCACCGGCTCCGAGGTCATGGCCTCCCACACCCCCTCGGGCTCATGGATCGCCGTCGCCAAAATCGCGCGCGGATTGAAGGTTTTCAGCCGCTCCGTGAGAGCGGCGAGTTTGTCCAGCGACTGATCCACCTTGGTGATCAGGATGACATCGGCCCGGCGCAGCGAGCTCAGCGGCTCGCGCATCGGCCCGCGCGGCAGAAGCGGCCATCCATCCAGCGGCATGCGCGCGCTCACCAGGATCAGCTCGCAGTCCCGTGCCAGACGCCGGTATTGCAAGGCGTCGTCCAACACCACCACGTCGACCTGCCATTGCTCGCGAGCCATCCGTCCGCTCTGTTCCCGCCGTGTGCCGACGAGCACCGGAACCCCGGCCAATTGGGACGCCAACAGTTGCGGCTCATCAGGCAGGCCGTCCGTGGTCTCCGCCGCTCGTCCATTCACCTGAAGCCCTCCGTCCTCCCAGGTCAGCCAGTAAGGTTGCGGACGCGTGCCGCCGTAGCCGCGCGAGAGAATGGCCACGCGCTTGCCTTGCCGGCGCAATTTGGCCGCCAGATAGGCCACGCAGGTGGTTTTGCCGGTCCCCCCCACCGCCAGGTTGCCCACGCTAATGACCGGACAGTCCAGCCGTACCTGGCGCAGCCACCCCCGATCGTAGGCGGTGTTGCGCATCGTCACCCCGGCTCGATACAGCGCGGCGGCGCCGGTCAGCGCACCCGCCAGCAGGGAGTCTGCGAAGGAGCGAGGGGGGGCGGTCGCCACACGCCACCAGGCGTCGTGGAAGGCTCGTTTCATAACCTACTATTGTACGTCGTCGAGGAGGAAGGTGTCTAGCACAGATCGAGAGGAATTAACAGCAAAAGGGGAACAGAAGGAAACGGTGGCTTACGCAAATACTTCTTGGAGCTTACGTGGGCGAATTTTCGACAACTCAGGGCAATGAAATTTACTGGCAATACGATGCAAGTTAGCTGAGGCAGGACGAAGTAACTCTACCCCAATCAGTCGGCCACGACCATTCAAATCAACTAAAATATCATCGGAAACTCGCACCGTTCGAACAACTTTGCTCTTATGGTCGAGCTTGATATAGGCAGATTCAGCGACAGGATCGTAGGAAATCAGCATCAGTCGTAGTAAGCGGTGATGACGAGATGCATGCTTGGCAGATCTTTGTACACAACTCGCAGCTTCCTCCGCCCGAACCGCTTCACAGCTTCAAGTCTACCATGCTGGCCTTCCTCTCGCAAGTCAGGCTTAAGAACGGTTGACTCAACCTGCCTATCACTTATACCTCGCTCATAAATCCGTTCAATCGCATGCTCGGCATACAGAATTCGCTTCATAATGCCCCGAAACGCTCCCCGTTTGAACTGGACTCCGGAATAAGGGACAATGGAGCCCGGGAAAACGGAGGAGCGGATATGGCACGACGCACCTGGACGGGTGAGGAGAAGCTTGTCGTAGTGGACGATCAGCCGGCCTACATGCCAATAGGCCTGCACCATCGCCGTGTTGACCGCGCGGTAGGCGCCGGCGCGCGCCGATTCGAGGACGGCCCGCATTATTCCGGTGACACATTACTTACCTCGAGGGATGGCAGTTACGTCTTGTGTCACCGGAATTCCAGACGGGACGATTTTGAAAAACCAGAACCGGTACCTATTTTCCCCTATTTTCCTTGTCTGCCCGCAACCGTTGAGAGAAGCGACGGGACAATCTTAGTTCCCGGAGCCTCACAAAGTGACTTCAATGGATTGCTGGACGAGTTTCGAGAGTGGTGCTAATCAAGTGAAGCGGGGAAGATGGCGAACTGCCTTAATAGGGCCGATGAATTTGTAAGCTTGGGATGATGGAGAAGTGCTTGTCGTTCAACGTGCAGAGGGGTTTTCCAACTCTAACTGCGGTAGCAGCAATAAGACAATCAAAGGCGTCAACGCCATGGCTAAGTTTATATGCTTGGAACCAGTCTTGGGCTTGCTCCTGGCCCTGAGCATCAATATAGATAAGCTTGTAAGCTTCTAGGTCCTTGCAGAGTTTGTCTTGCTCAACCTTATCTCTTGCTCCGAAGACCACCTCGAACCAAACTGGCAAAGGAATTCCTATTCGGACTCCCTGATGCTGTCTCGCCCAACTAAGAGCTTGGGGAGCGGCCTTAAAGAGATCGATAAGGATATTTGTATCTACGACTAAATCAACGTTGTCCACCACTTTTTCTCTGAGTAGTCGCTCTTAACTCTCTCGCATAGTTCAAAGGATCCTCAAGCCCAGGTCTGCCTCGCCAAATTCCAAACAGCTCGGATGCAATGAGGTCGCCTAACGTTCCCCTCGAAGCTTGAAGAAAAGTCAACGAAGTGGAGCCGAAGGGTGTGCAGCCAAGGCAGAGGAGTTCCTCTGCATTGGAAATAAACTCCGTCTGCTCCACATTCGAATAACGAGGTTCTTCCAGCAACGCAGTTCCCATCGTCTCTACCCTTCGAAAATCGCTCTTGTCGTATCAGTAATGCTGTTCTCAAAAGCCAACACGATGTTCTCGTGCGCTTCTTTAACAACTCCAGCCACCGCGTCTAACGAGAATGGCCCTGGGACAGGTTTCATATCATAAAGATCAAATAGAAAACTGACCGGCTCGTTTTGTTTTACTGCATCCAAAGCAAATGTAATAATTAGTTCGTGGTCATTGTGATGTGGCCGCACGTCCACACGCAGCATAAATCTTCCGTGCGTACCCTCCATCTCAGTAGGAATCTCAGGATAAATTCTAAAGTAGTCCTGCATGTGTAATGGGATCGGAGGCAAGTTAATCTTATTGATATATCTCAACCCAATTCTGTCTATGCTGCTCGGGTGAGCAAGTTCCGCATAATGCCCTAACATGGTACGTATTGTCGGTTGCCAGACCGTGAATCTTGGATACGGCTGCAGCTGATTGACCACCAAGAGATTGTGTTCAAGCTGCACCAACCTTGTTTTTTCTCTATGAATGAATTGCGTGCGCGTGCCGAGCTTCTGAAATTGTGCGCTATGCGCGGAGGGAGCCACGTTAACTCGCGCTTCCATTTGCTGAAGCTCTCTCGTCTCAGGATACTCTGTTTTAATTTTTTCGAAGAAGAGACCGGGCGTCGTGCTACTCCATTGGGAACCAACAAAATAAATTTCACACAGCGCTTCAACGACAGGAGGGTGGCGATACTTTTTGTCAGGAATCATGGTGTCCAAATCCGCTCTCGACTCTGCTCGCGTGGCAGGCTTACTTTCACCGCTGTTTGCTTTTCCCATCTGTTCCTGACTGAAAGTATAACACGTTCCCGCTGGGGTTTCGAGCTTAGCGCCTCTGAAAATAGGAGGCGTTCTAAATGTTCCAGTGCAGCCCCGCAGGGCAGAATCCTGAGCAAGGCCGAACGCCGCGCCGAAGGACCCAGATCAGCGAGGCGCGACGATTGAGGGCGACACCCGTCTGTTCTCGAGAATCGTTCACATCGCCGGAACACCAAATAAGTCCTGTCCCCTCTTATCTAGTGCAGGCTTGGACAATGCCGCGGAGCATGCCGGAGAACACGAGCTGGTGCGCAGGATACAGCAGATACCAATAGGCCAGGCCGAAGAGCCCCGCGGGGTCGAACATCGCGGTCTGCCGGATCGTTGACTGGGCCCCGCTGCCCTGCACCTCGAACTCCAGCCAGGCGCGCCCGGGCAGCTTCATCTCGGCGGCCAGGCGCAGCCGGCGGTCTGGCTCGTAGGCTTCGACGCGCCAGCAATCGATCACATCCCCCACCCGCAACTGCTGCGGATCGCGGCGGCCCCGGCGCATGCCCACCCCGCCCGCCAGCAGATCGATGAACCCGCGCAAGCGCCACAGCCAGTTGACCGCGTACCAGCCAGTCGCACCGCCGATGCGGCGGATGACGGCGAACGCGTGCTGCGGCGTCGCGGTGACCTGTGCTACGCGCGTATCGACGAGCCGGTTGCCGACGCGCACCCCGCCCCACGACGGCTGCCCGTGCGCCGTGGAGAGCGCATCCGACCAGCGCGTCTGGGCGAACGCCTGTTCCTCATTGCGCAGCGCGCTCGCGATCGCCTCGCGCGCGGTCTTCGGGCGGATGGCAAACACACGCTGCGCCGCGTGGTCCTGCACGATGGTCGGATACTTGACACTCTCGATCAGAATGCGGCCGATGCGCGCATACACCGGCGTGACCAGCCCCAACCACAAGCTGGAGAGCCGCGGCGTCAGCACCGGCACGGGGATCATGATCCGCCGCAGCCCGCGCTGGCGCGCGTACTCGTGCATGAGATCGCCGTACGACATGCGGTCGGCTCCGCCGATTTCGAAAATGTGATGGCCGTCCTCGGGCAGCTCCAGCGCGGCCACGAGATAGTCGAGCAGGTCGGCAATCGCAATCGGCTGAGCCGGCACCGATACCCACCGGGGCGTCGTCATAATCGGCAACCGCTCCACCAGCGCGCGCACCAGCTCGAATGACAAACTGCCAGAGCCGATCACGATGGAAGCGCGAAACTCGATGACCTGTGCGCCGCTGTCCCGCAAGATCTCGCCGACCTCGTGCCGGCTGCGCAGATGCGGCGACAGGGCTTGGCGGCTGTCGCCCAGCCCGCCCAAGTAGATGATGCGCCGCACGCCGGCGGTGCGCGCGGCCTCGGCGAACTGGCGGGCGGCCTGCCGGTCGTGCGCTTCAAAGCCGCCGGCCGCCCCCATCGAATGCACGAGATAGCAGGCGACGTCCATCCCCGCCAGGGCCGAGGCAAGGCTCGCCTGATCGAGCAGGTCGCCCTGCACGACCTCGGTGCCGGCCCCAACCTTCGGCCTGAGACACTCGGGCCGCCTGGCCAGACAGCGCACATGGTGGCCGGCCTGCTCCAACACCGTCAGCAGGCGGCCGCCAACGTAGCCGGTGGCCCCAGTCAACAGGATGCGCTTAAATCCGTCGACTGTCATACGCCCAGTGGAGAATGGCCTGGCGCTGCTTCCGCCGGCAGGTCAGGTCTGCCTTCCGGCAGTGCTTCTGCCCCTGCGCGATGTGCCGCCGAATGGCCTTCCACCGGCGGATCTGTCGGTGATCCTCCTCCGGCAGCCGTCGCCCGAAGTAATAGCGGCAGTACCACTGGAACCACCCCCGGGGATCCTCCGGGTAGATCCAGCCCTTCTTGCGCCAGTCGGAGAGCGGTTGGCTGGCGTTCACGCCGAAATAGTTCATCGCCGGGTCGTGCCGCTCGGCGCAGAGTGCGGCCTTGCGGAACCACGCGGTGGGAAACTCCTTGCGGCAGTCGGTCATGTACTTGCCACCGAAGACGCCCAGCTCGAGCATCTGTCGGGGGGTCAGCTCCGGTGTAAACTCCGGATCAAAATGCTTGCCGATGGGCTCCGTGCACACCTACCGGTAGCCCCTCTGCATCGTGTCGTTGACAACCACCACGCGCGTTTTCATATGCGACATACGGAGGCATTCCAAATGTGCCTGCCTGCCGCGCCGAATCCTGAGTGATCGTACGCGGCGCAGGCAGGCCAGCCCAGATCAACGAGGCGGTGGGATTCTGTAAACAGGATACCCCGATGTCAATTCAGTATCCTGTCCCCAGAATTCAGGGGGATCAGCCGAAGCGGTAGTGCTTGCGGACGGCCTGGCTGACGTGCCACGTGCAGGAGAGGCCCTGCGGGAACGTCACCAGGTCGCCCGGCCGCAGGGCGACCTCGCCCCGGTCGGTCTTCACGGTCACCTCGCCCTCGAGGAAGTAGCACACCTCCTGCTCGTCATAGTGCCACGCGAAGGTCGAGGGCTCCTTCGTCCAGATCGGCCAGCTCGTCACCTTCAGCGCCGTGAGCCGGTCCGGCCCCGGCCGCTCCACCGTGATCCTCGGGTCCGCTTGCGTGGTTGGCATCATGCGCTCCTTGGCTTGGTCCCCAGCATGCCTGATTCCCAATCGCCGACACGATCATCGCCAGCCTGAATTACGTAGACTGTCCCCGGAATTCGGTCGTTTTCGGTGCGGTGGGCGTGCTGACCTTCCCAACAGTGAGAAACGCCGGGTTCAGGGTGTACATGAACTGCCGACCTTGCTTCCCCCTGGCGAGAATCCCAAGCGTCTCCAAGTGGGCCAGGTCCCGCCGTGCGGTTTCGTAGACGACCTTGAAATCGCGCTGGTATCTGGCAATCGTCCCCCGCTTCTCCTTGGATACTGTGAGGGATTTGAGGAAGCGGGTCTGCCGTTCGTTCAGGATGATATGCCGCTCGCGAAGGTTGGCGAACAGGATGTCCCTCCGATAGCGCTCGGTGATTCGTTGAAGGATCACGTCAATCGCTCTCACGACGGATTCGGCCATGTACAGGAGCACGTAGGTCGCATCGGCCTCGTGCTCCTCCATATCCTTCAGCGCCTTGTAGTACCGCTCTCGCGTCTCCTGGATGATCGAGGAGATGGAAAAGTAGCGGAAGAACTCGTAGCGGTGCTTGAGGAGATACCAGTAGAACAGCGCCCGGGCCGTCCGGCCGTTCCCATCGACGTAGGGGTGCACATAGACCAGGTACGTGTGAATGATGGCCGCCCGGAGGATCGGGTGGATAAACGGCTGCTGCCCTTCGTCATTGATCCAATGGACCAGCCGCTCCATGGATGGCTGCACGGTATCGGCTGGCGGCGCCTCATAGATGGTTTCTCGGCGCTGATTCACGACAAACACCGGCCCATCTCGGAACCGGCCCGCAGTCGTCTCGTCCTCGAGCGTCTTCTCCGTCACCATGCGCTGGATCGCGTGCATGAGCTCGATGGAACAAGCGGCCTCCCGCTGCTCCAGCACATAGCGCATGACGCGGCCATTGTTCGCGACCATCTGGTCGCTGGTATCCCGCGGTGGTTTGCCTTCGACGATCAACTCCCGGGCGCGCGCGATAGTGGCGAAGGCCCCCTCAATGACGCTTGAGAACATCGCCTCCTCGACCAGTGCTTGCTCGGTGAGCTCGGCTTGGATCTCCTCCTTCACGACGCTATAGAGCGAGTCCTTCCCGCGCGAGTCCACCTGGTGCAAGTACTCCTGGAGCTTCGGTGTCAGGACAAACCAGAAGGGCTTCCCCGCTTGGTCCTTGAAGGGCAAGAATTCCGCCTTCGCCTGGCGGAACCTCACCAGCTCAGGCCAGAACTCACCTAGCTTTATCTCAGGAAGAAGTCGATACCCAACTTCTTTCTTATTGTAGTAGTTAATCAGATATGTGCTTAGCAACTCATTCATTTACAGTATGTTATATATTAGATCATGCTCCACTAACTACTAATGTAATACTAACTAATTACCACAGCAATACTATATAGTCAAGTGTTCGTGGGGTGTAGTACCTTAGACTTGAGGAAGTTACGATCCTACAAGGGGTGAAGAACTGCTGATAGGCATTCCAAATGTGCCCGCCCCCACGGCCCGACCAGGACGAAGGCCGGGGCGGGCGGCGATCACACTCGGGGGGGCCGGGGCCAGCCCAGATCAGCGAGGCGGCGACAGCCCCCCCGTGGTGTTGATTTGCCCCGCAGTCTCTGTTTTGCGCAGCAAAACATGCGGGGCAAAACAGCGGGGGGGACTATTGAGGACGGCACCGGTTTCAGCCATGTCCGATTGCCAAGCGGGCCTTGCGGGGCTTGATGTGAATCACCAGCTTTTCGAACTCCTCCTCATAATAGCCGTGCCGGAACCGCTGATCTTTGAGCAGGCGGCTCATCACCTGCGGATGACTGACGGCTCGAACCTGTCTCATCTCAGGGGATGGTCATCCGGTCGCCCGATGGATTCTCAAGGGGGTCAGGCGGGTGATCATATCAAAATGCCGGTCGACGTGGAGCAACTCGCAGTCGTAGAGGAGTGCGCATGAGGCAATGAGCGCATCGGGAACAGGAACGATGTAACCCTTTCGCCGCAGCTCAAACCGCAGCCGCTCAGCCCTTCCCCACACGGCCCCGGAAATCGGCAACAGATGCAACC
>Ga0209515_10001786_pt1 | contig 34844 bp, 34 predicted proteins | sample Subgroupgradi54m_FD_187454 | JGI IMG/M metagenome (GOLD analysis project Ga0209515, IMG submission 187454) | Subsurface groundwater microbial communities from S. Glens Falls, New York, USA - GMW60B uncontaminated upgradient, 5.4 m (SPAdes)... ... | reverse complement strand
AAAAGGGGGGGGGGAGTGGGGAGGAAAGGGTTTGTGGATAATTCTTGATAGATAGGTTTGGATATGCTATATTTGAAGATACAACTATGGATACTAAGAAAACAGCGTATTTGCTTGTTTTTACCCTACTCTTAGGGCTTTCTGGAGTTGCTCATGGGGCAACTGATGATACTCGTTACTTGGTCAAGTCTAATTCCGGTTTTTGGAAGAAATCATTCAGCGTTCGCCATGAGTTTAAAGATGGTTTTACTGCTGATTTATCTGATTGGCAGCTTCGAGTTGCTAAGGTTTTCGGAATCGAAACAATATTGGTTAAAAAGCTTTACATCCTCCCGGAAACCCTAGTTACTCCCGAGAATGAAGAGATTGATAGCACTATTAAGGGTCGACCCAAACCAAGTCCTTCTCCGTCCGCTAGACCTATCCCCTCTGATCAATTGCCTTGGGGCATCGAAGCAATTTATGGGAACGATCCTCTTCTTACTGCAACATCAGGTGGCGCCGATGTTAATGTTGCTGTTTTAGATACTGGGGTTTTGAGAACTCATTTAGATCTTACGAGCAGAGTGTCTCAATGTAAAGATTTTACAGCTTTAAAACAGCCATTGGTAAACGACAAATGTGATGACAAGAATGGTCATGGTACTCATGTGGCCGGTGTTATTGCCGCTGATGGCGGATTAGACGGCAAAGGTATTTATGGTGTTGCTCCAAAAGCTAACCTCTTTGCATATAAAGTTTGCGGGACTAATGGTTCTTGCTGGTCTGATGATATTGCTTTTGCTATTAGAACTGCCACTGATAGTGGTGCCAACATCATTAATATTAGCTTAGGTGGTGATTTAGAAAGTTCACTGATATCCGATGCTATTTCTTATGCCGTTGATAAAAATGTTTTAGTAGTTGCGGCCGCTGGTAATGATGGTCCAGATGCTGAAAGTATCGATTACCCGGGGGCTAATCCTAATGTGATTGCAGTTGGAGCCTTTGATGTAGCTTTTGGCATAGCCGATTGGAGTTCTCGGGGTGTTAACTTAACCACCACTCCCTACGTGGTTGAAGAAAAAGATATTGAGTTCGCGGCTCCGGGTGTCATTATTGAATCAACTTGGAATAGCGGTGGATATGTAATACTTTCCGGGACATCAATGGCTACGCCTCATGTCGCGGGTCTAGCGGCTAAACTATGGCAGAAAAATGCTCTTGATCCTGATTCAGCCACCAGAGATTTACTTCGTACCTTTTCACGGGATCTATTGCCATTAGGTGATGATGATGCGTCCGGTTGGGGCTTCCCACATCTTTAGAACTTTTATTCTAGTAACCACAAAACCGCCGCGTATTGCGGCGGTTTTGTTATCTGATAGAATTAAGACATGAATCCCGTTAGAGATACCCTAACGGGATTGTATCGAAAGTTGTAAATTAAGGATAGTACAGTGAATTTTGCCACCACATGGTGGTAGTAGGTGCTTGCACTATCTCTAACGGGATGAAAATAAATCATGTTATCAGAACACTTATTTTATCCGATTTCTATTTCAATATGGGACTTGGTCTTTTTGGTCCTATTTTTGCTATCTTTATAACCAAACAGATTGCCGGCGGATCCATTGAAGTAGTTGGTTTTGCTGCTGGCATTACTCAATTATTCAAGGTTATTTTACAAATTCCTATTGCCAAGTATTTAGATAAAAATCACGGCGAGTATGATGACTTTTATTCTATGATTTTGGGTGGTGCTTTAATATCTCTTTCTCCATTCTTATATATTTTTGCAACCGAGACTTACCATATCTATTTAATACAAGCTTTGTACGGAATCGGCTTGGCCTTTCTTGTACCGCCTTGGTATGCAATTTTTTCAAGGCATTTAGATAAACTTCACGAGAACATCGAATGGTCATTTGAATCAGTTGCCATTGGTATAGCCGCCGCCGCTTCAGCAGCTATCGGCGGTATTATGGCTAATAGATTCGGCTTCAAAACCGTTTTTATTATTGCTGGAATTCTAGCTTTTTTCAGTATTTTCCAGCAGATAAAAATATATAAGGATCTCAAGGAAAAAGTGAGGCGCGGCACCGTTAAACCAGAAATTCGGGGTTAAACGGTCGTAGAATATAGTTAATGTTATACAGCAAGAAACTTCTTGGATGGGTTTTTATTATCGTCGGACTTGTAATTCTTTTAACACCCCTTACTCCTGGTTCGGTTTTGCTTATTATCGGAGCGGATATGGTTTTTGGAGATAATCCGGAGTGGAAACGATTGAAAGAGAAAGCAAAAGAATTATTCTGGAAATAAAAAATCCCGCCGTGGCGGGACTAAACTATATCAAGCATTCTTTGGATGGGCATTCTGGCTTTAGTGGCAAGTTCTGGGTCAACGGTAATTTCGTATTTCATATCGCGTAGGGATTCGTAAAGATTGCGAAGGGTGTTCTGTTTCATATAGGCGCACACCGCTTCTGGATTGGCTGGGATAAATGTCTTGTTGGGAACAGCCCGGGAAAGGGGATATAAATTGCCTATTTCTGTGGCTACAATTATTTCTTTTTGCGGTATTTCCTGGGCATATTTAAACATGCCTGATGTTGAACGGAATCCTACCATTTTCATGGGTATCTCGCCGGTCTCTACTTGGCGCATACAACTTGAGGTGCATCCACATTCAGGATGAACGGCAATGGCAGCATTCGGGTGATTTTTTCTAGCGTTGTCTACATGACCGGGACGAATGTCGTCATGGACATGACAAGCACCCATCATTAGCCAAAGTAAATCAATTGGTTTACCCATTCCCTCAAGGAGTTTAGCGGCAAAAAATCCTAAATGGACATCCGGTAGAAATAGTATTGGTTTACCTGATTCATGTTCTAGAACATATTGAATTACTTTTCCTGAATTAGCCGAAGCACAACAATAATCACTCTCGGCTTTTACATCTATATAGGTATTAACATAACTTACGACTATTCCATTGGGATGTTCTCTTTTCCAAGCACGGATTTTATTTATATCGGCGTGAGCAGCCAGCGAACAGAGAGCTCCCAAATCGGGAGCAAGAACTTTCTGGTGAGGTTTTTTCATAATTGCTAATATCTGATTCATGAAAAGTACTGCCGCTTCAACTAGAACATCAGCGTTTGATTCGCGTCCAAGTTTAGCCAGATAGAGCGAATCACCAACAAAGTCTGCTGCATCTTGAACATCTCTGGGCATATAATTGTGGGCTAGGATTAAAGCGTTGCGTTCTTTTGCAAGACGCCTAATCTCGCTATGAAGCCATACTCGTTCTTCCTCAGGTATGTTTTCTGGCAGGGCATCTAATGGAATAGGCGGAACTTCAATAGGTGGTCCGAGATCAATCCGAGGTATCATTTCAATTGCTTCGCGAGCAGGCAGGATATCACCGGGCAGAACCAGCTTGTTCATTTTTTTTCTTTTCAACGAACCTTAGTGTAATACTTACACTATATAACTAATAATATAAGGATGTCAATAGCTGGCTTTAAGATAGTTCTCCGTGTGGTATAATTTAAAAGATGAAAATAAATATTATTTTTCCGGGTCGCCACCATATGCTGACCAAGTTTCAGTTTGATTATCTTCAGAATATTGTTGAAGAAGGTATTGATGGCCAGCAAATTGATACTGTTATCTTTGCTATTACTTCGGCTAATCATGAGAATACAAGGCGCAATCCGGTGCCACTATATCTAAGAACTCTCGCGATCGATAAGTTTTCAAAGGGACTTTCGTGCAAAGTAAAAATCTACCCAATTAATGATGTTAAACATACATCGATGTTTGCTGATTACATGCTTAGGCAGATTTTCTATCAATGGGGCAAGGAAATAACCTCTCATAACACAGTTCTAGCCTGCTCCACTCCCTCCGTTATCAGTATGTTTAGAGATTTGGATTTTAAAAATATTCCGGTTGAACTTTTGGATGCCGAGAAAGATAGTTATCAATCGCTTAGGCCATATGAAGTCGTTGATTTATTAGTCAAAGCGGGGGATCGATGGGAGGATCCTAGTGCTGAATGGAGAAAATATGCCTCCGAAGCTACTCAAGAGGTGTATCACGAATATGATCTAGGAAATTCAGTAATCGAACTGTTCAAAGACGCTTTATTGAGCGGAGACGCCGATATTACCGATACGCGGGATTATTTAAGTTATGCCTCGGGTATGGATAGCGTTATTGATATGAAGTTTAATGATATAAAGCCATTTGTTAAAGAAGGAAAAATTGTAGATGTCGGCTGTTCTACCGGCTCTCTTATAAAACTACTAGCCAAAGAATTCCACGAGTCAGATATCATAGGTATAGAAGCGGCGAGGAAATTTTATGAGCATGCCAAATCCCAAGAGTACGAAAGCCCGCTAGTATTTTTTTATAGAAGGAATATAACTGATCAGAATTTCAAAGAAAACAGCATAAATACCTTTATATATTCATCTGTAATGCACGAGCTTTACTCTTATATTGGCGAGGAGATGCTTGCAAAGATTATCGGTGATGCCCATAGCCAGCTTGTAGATGGGGGCCGTTTGGTTATACGAGATGTGGTTGGTCCCAATAATCCGGACAAGATTATCTATATGGCCCTGAATCAAAATGATGGTAGTTCGAAGGGAGATATATCCTCGCTCTCAACTTACAGTAAGTTTTTTCATTTTGTAAAAGATTTTAAGCCAAGACAAATAAAATATAAGGAAGAGCTCATAGATGGTAAAAAATTGATAAAACTTTCTTTGCGGGACGCTTATGAGTATCTTAGCAAAATGACTTATACTGATAACTGGGAGAGCGAGATGCATGAGGAATTTGGATTTTACTCTTTTGAAATATGGAAAGAAAAACTTCGGCAAGCAGGATTTAAGATTGTGGCCGGTTCAAAAGAATTTAAAAACCCGTACATTATAAGTAAAAAATATAAAGATAGAGCGGTTCTGTATGGGTTGAAAAATGGTAAATTGTACCAGCGTACATATCCTTCAACAAATATGATTCTTGTGGGCGAAAAATAAAACCGCCCTTCGATAAACTCAGGGCGGATTTTTTTTACTTTGGTTCAGATTTGGCCAGATAGTCTCTTATATTTTTCTGGGCTTGGGCCTCATATCTTTCGTGGAAGTATTTGGTCAGGTAAATTGACGGCCGACCTTCGATGAATTTTCTGAAAAAATTTACTCTTCCGATCCGGTACTCTTCGGCAGAAGCAAAATATTCTTTTCTTATGTTTTCTGAATTTGTAGTGAAAACATCGGGTGGGGTGGCCAATGATGCAAGATCTATATCAACTATCAGTCGGTCGTCAATATAGTTCGGAATATAAGTGTGCAGGGTTGGCATAATGCGAGCCATTACCCCGACGCAAATTTTATCAGATACACTCAATTCTCTTAGTGTGTGAAAAGCATTTAGAGCACTTACCAGCTCATTTGGTTTATTGTCGGATCGCCTTGTCTTATAGGTTTCATCATGCCACCACCAGGCCATTTCCAAGACATCTGGATGTTCTGCAATGTGCCACACCTTATCTATTAGTCCAAGTCCATCGCTTATATGGTCTAGGTTGTGATAATGCCTGTAGGGACCGCTATAAGAAGAGCGTAACTCATCATAGGTATTGTCTACAGTTCTTCCGGTATGCGGATTATCCTTGGCCTTGATTACTTTACATAGCTTAACCCAGCGTTCTCTTGTAGCCGCGCTCTCCGTAGCCTTGTGCGAAGGATGAGCTTTCACTTCTTGAACCTCTTTATAAAATCATTGTGAATAGCCGGAGGAAGGTGATCTTTTATCCAGTTTTCCCAATCATTTGGCCCAACTAATCCTTTTACAAAACTTGAACTCACCCGGCGTAATTCAGGCGGAGGAGTTAGGAATATTGTCTCTATTTCTGGTGAAGTTTTTTTATTTTGGTCAAGCATATCAACCTCGTATTGATAGTCTTTTTCGCTACGTACTCCCCTTAATATCCAACCAGCATTTTTTGATTTCGCGAAATCTGTTAGGAAAAGGTTGCCCAGAGAAGTAATTTTTATATTAAAAACGTGACTACCCCTGATATGCCGTAATGATCTAAGGACCATATTTATTCTTTCTTCTTCGGAAAAGGTATATTTTTTTTCAGGATTGTTACCGACCACGACTATTAAATCGTCGAATAATCTCGCACCTTTATCAATAACCCAGAGATGTCCGTTTGTAATTGGATCAAAGCTTCCAGCGTAAACAGCGATTCGCATGGCTTGTCTCCTAATTTGTCAAAGAAACTATAACCACATCAGGATACAATAATTAGCATAAATCGTCAATCTTTGAACTTTACATTAAATATAATTTAGTATATAATAATACGCTAGAAGTTCATTTAAATTTGGAGGAAAAATGACGGTAGTCAACTCTGCGTTGAACACAGAATCTGAGTTTGAAGAGACAATGGACGAGCTTAGGTTTAAAGAGGATCTGAAGGTATCTGCAAGAGGCTTCTTGGCTATTTTGAAGCAAAAGAGTGAGTTCACTTACCTTCACAGTTTAAGGGTTGGCCTTTTGGCAAGAAGGATCGCTCGATTTATGCATCTGGATGAAAAAGCTTTATTCTTTGCGGGTATTTTCCATGATTTGGGAAAATCCCTGATACCGCTGAGTACGCTTCATAAAACGGCAGGTTGGACATCTGAAGATGCTAAGATAATGGAAAGTCATGTGATGGATAGTTACCGTTTATTAAGAGATAAATTTAAGTTTTCTGCCGAGATCGTTCTATGGCATCATAGGTTCCAAAAAAATGCCTATCCCCTTGAACTGCCACCCCTCCTTGATAAATACTCGGAAGGCACAAAGGTTCTAATTCAGGAATATGGAAGAGTTCTTGCTATTGCCGATGTTTACGATGCTATGCATAGAAAGAACAACAAATTCGAAGAGGGGGAATCTATCACCGGAGAACAAATCAGAGAGAAAATGCTTGAGTTTAATTCAGATCGTAAAGAACTTATCGAGGAGCTCTATAATGTTGGTATTCTTGAAAGGGGAGTGATTCCTACAGATACTCCGGACGAAAGTTTGTATCAACAAGCTTGGAACGACGGAGTCAAAATTCGAACTCCAAGAGAAACGGCAAGGTTAGTAATGCTTTCTGCTGCTTTAGAGCCACTTTCAGATAAAGCTGGTTGTACGACAAGGTTTACTGATGTAAGCAGGCATCTGAAATTAGAGTATCTGGTAACCGGAGCCATCAATATTGGCGAATCATTTGAGAAATTGGCTGAAGCCGTTGATTTCCGTCGGAGAGTAAGAATTCCCAATGATACTATGTCTGGTATTTATACATTTGCTCTATCGGCCCAGCAAGGAAGTATAAGGAATCGGTCTGGCGGACGAATTAATCAGGGGATAATAGAGCTTCTCCTGCCTATAGTTACCGAGCAACATTACTTTGATCCCATGTGGCGTTTAACCGGCGGAGAACTGCTTGATAGATCTCGGGAAATTCTTAAACAAACAAGAAGAGCAGATGTAAATAACTTAATCAAAATGAAAAAGTTTGCCCATGATCTTTGTCGATACAATGATCGTCCTGTTCCTGAGCATGTCGAAGCCAATAGTATTTATGAATACTACGAGGCCGATCTAGCATCTTCGGTTAGTCCGACCGGCGTTGCTCATAATGGCGAGTTTGTTAATGGTTTCCCAACGGTCAAGCTAATGTACGATGTGATGAAGAATTCATCTCGGCTGACCTTTGCGAAGAAAGTCGAAGAGGCTTATCGGGTTGGACTGGCCAAACATGATAAAAATGTAGGCAGGGGATTTCTGGCTGATTGTACGGCGGTTGCTATATATCTCTGCCTGTCGCAGAATCCAAGAATTCAGTTGGTTGTTTAGGAGGCATGATGGATAGAGAAAAAAGATTTGAATTTCATGAAACAAACATTACGCTATTGTGGTTTTTAATGGATAGTTTATGGATGATGGGCTGGAAGATTGTACCGGCGATTCTGGCTTTTCCAGCTATAGCCATGGGTTGCATTATATTTGTATATGCTGATAAAACTCCAAGACTTTTGGCCGTTACTGTTGCCGGAAGCACCTGGATGTTCATGGATATATGCTGGATGATTGGAGAGAATTTTGAGATCGGGATGTTCAATATCCTATCTCATATTATGTTCTGGGTTACTTTTATTTGTTTGGCCTATAGTTTAACTAAAAGTAGAGAGTATCGAGAATCTGTAATGGAAGCTCTTTCAGGATTCAGACGAATGAAAGTAAAAAAGTAAAGCTCGCTATAAGCGAGCTTTTGTTTTGTGAGTTTTATTTGGGATAATCAACCATTATAACGCCATCTTCTCCCATTTCATCGTGGCGCATTCTTTTTGACATATTCTCCTTAGCGGTTTTTAGTGAATCGCTTAGCTCGACTGGGTATTCATCGATGTTTTTAAAAAGACGTAATTGTTCATGAACAAATTTCTTTTGTTTTTCTGGCGAGAGTATTACCATGTGCCGACCATCTTCATAAAACCTTTCAAGAAGAGGTGCGGCCTGTTTGAAATTACCTCTTGGGGCAGCTTCTTCTATCATCGCCACGATGTCTTTAACGTAAAAACCATCCTCATCGGTACACCGCCAAATTTGAACTACGCCCGGAATCGTTTCTTTACCCTTTGTTTCCGAGCACTTTAGAGTCGCCCGTTTTTCGATCAAACAGAGCTTGAATATTACTCCTGCTATTGTGGTCTCTGCTTTTAATTTTGTTCCTACGCCGAATCCAGAAACAAATGGGCAATGTTTTACGATCTCTCGGATGCTTTGTTTATCGAGATCAGAAGTAAGCATTATATTGACATCTTTAAGGCTATTAATATCAAGCATAGCTCTTGCCCACTGAGCCCCAACAATAAGATCGCCGGAATCTATACGGATGAACTTTAGGGCATTTCTCCTAGCTTGAGAGCTCTGAGCTGCTCTTATTGCATGAATCATGCCGTGACGTAAATCTATAGTATCGACTAGTAAGGTAGTGCCATTAGGATTAGCATCAAGAAATCTTTCAAAAGCTATCTGTTGAAAGTGCTTTTGCTTACCATTTTGCTCTTCGGTAAAAATTTTAAATGCCAAATCATAATAGGCCTGAACCCAATAATGAGCCATTGTCCCAACGGGATTTATATCGAGCATAAAAGCCGCTTCCATGTTTGAGGTATCGTCAAACCCGCCTATGTAGCTGTACTTAGCTGCATCTAGCGCCGATTCAAGACAGCCGTCTCTTCTTAGCGAGAAGTCTGAGAGGTGCCGATCTCCTGCTTCAAGGCGCATTCCCATTGCGTTACCAGCTACAGTTATCGGTTCATCGAAGGCATGTTCGAATTTAACCTCCATCATTTGGGTTAATCCGAATGGACCTTTAATATCGGCAAAAGGCTCTCCGGCAAAAATTATTGTTCCGGGGCGGACTGCTCTTATGCTGAATGGTGACTCTGAAGAATCAAGGTTATCAGCAACGAGTGAAAGATCGGCTTTCTCTTGGCGAAGAAATCTAAGACGCGGAACATCTAGACGTTTATTTACCAGACTTTCTAAAAGTCGTTCATGGCCTACGCATGGTGCGTAGGGTATTTTGCGTTGGGTTACATAGAATACAGATTCTTTGTGGGCCAGAACTTTGTCTTGTCCAAATCTCGAGTGTTCGGTTAGGGCCGATTTAAACATTGTTGCGTGATATCGGTCGAAGTTCATCGGGGAACCAGACATGGTTGTATCCTCCTAGTTGTTAATTTACTTGGCTATATTCTATACTATTTTGTTGTTTTGGTCAAATAAAAAGAGTCGATGGTTATCGACTCTGACGTATTACTTCATCGGTAGTTATAAATTGTACACCGGCATTTTCCATCTCATTAAGAGCAAGGGCTCCATCGCCAGGTTTAATGTTTACTGCTCGGCATGCGTCAGTTAGAAGATACGCTTTTTCTAAGGGATGCTTTGGGTCCCGAACCAATTTTAAAGCATCTAGAACCGAAGACTTTACACAATAATCAGTAGCAAGGCCGCCGATGTAAATCTCATTTGTATTACTCAGTAATATATTTAAAGAAAGGGGCCAGTCGTCGTCTCTTAAATATGCGCCTCCAAACGGTGAATAGCCATCGTCGTCTTGACCGTAGCCTTTAGAAATAATGTAAGCACTGGAAGGAATTTGAAGATTTGGGTGGAATTGTGCTCCCCAAGTTGTGCGGACACAATGAACCGGCCAAAGACCGCCAAAATCCTTGAAATGCTTGGTTGTGTGGGGATGCCAATCTCTCGAAAAGAATAGCGAGTATCCTTTTTGGTCAAATAATCTTGTAATCCGATTTAGCGATTCGATTACTAAATCACCGTTTTTTACTGCTAATGCTCCACCGGGACAAAAGTCATTTTGAACATCCACTACAAGAAGTGCTTTCCTTGTTTCTTCAGTCATCGCCTTCTCCTTTTAAAGAACTGAACGTATCATTCCAACGTTCGTCCAATCCACCAGATCATTATACAATATATCTCTTAATTTGACAACTACGGTGTAGGTCTGTTCTCCGGTTGGGTTATCTGGGTAATCTGCACCGTGCGGAATTCCTTCTTGGCTTTTCAGCCAAGATAGTTCTTCATCGGTCAGCTCCACTGCATATAACGCTCCGTGATGTGTCGACATTGTAGCTGCCATTTGTCTCGAAATTATCGGCTGGAATCTAGATTTATCAATAACGAGACCAACTTCTTCAAAAACTTCTTCAACGATTGTTTGCAGTGGGTCAGCATTATTTGGCGATGAACCACCCGGTAGTTCCCAGACAAAACCGCTATCATTTCTGGCTGGACTTCGGAATTCTCTTACTAGAACTACTTCAGAATCTAAATTATCGTGAGCGTGTTTATATAAAACTACCGAAGATATATCAAATCTTGAAATGACTGACTCATTAGTTTTATTGCGGTCTTCAGAAGCAATATAGACATTGGGGTGTATCGCCCAGTAAAAAACCTTTTCTTTATTACGGCCTACTTTGAATGTCCAGTAGATTCTTACTCCATCGAGCCGATTGCCGATTTTTTTCTGGGATTGATACCATAGCTGAAAGCTGGGCGTATTCCACAGGAATAGGGGAATTTCTCTTTCTCCGCCAGTTCTTATGGCCCCATCTCCAATTATGGCCAGAGTTTTATCAATCGTTTTTTCTAAAGTAAACAGCTTGGGTACCTGGAATTTATTGGCCATAAATCTTAGATAATTGGTATGGGGTGTTTTTGGCGGATGACCCAGCACTACTTTCCCGGAATCAACCCAGTGGCCGAATTCAACATTGGTGGTGAAACCGGGAAGCGTTACGAGGTCTCTCGGGACCCAAAAGAGTACAACATCTGATCTATCGAGCATTTTATGTTCCCATTTAGGGGCTTTGATTTTCCAATCATTCTCATTAAATTTAGATTTATTTTTTGGTTTTGGCTCAGGAACATATACGACCCCATCGTATCCCTTAGCTTCTAGAATTCGTAAAGCCTCCGGTCGCCATGATTTTACATCCGGTGTCCGTGGGCTGGGTCCGGCTAGGAATATAGACTTAGAGAAAGATTCCGGCGGTTCCTCATAATAGTAGATCACTTGCATGGCTTGTTCTCCCTAGCTCGCTAATTGTTAAGGTAGTTGCTATATAATACCAGAAAATCCAGTTTTGGCAATTAAAAAGCACACTATTAGCGTGCTGTGATTTATCCTAATTCTTTCTGAAATTTTTCTTCATCAAACTGGTGTCCTTGACCTAGGAATTCAACTATTCTCTTTGCATCTCGATGGGCGTTGCCTAGACACACCGATGCGCCGGGAGAAGGCGTAGTATTGAAGATTATCTTATCACCAACAAGACTCGCATCTCCCATCTCGAGATCGCCGATCTTTAAGTTTACGATTTGAGGCCTGATTCCGCCGGCTCCTTTACGAAGCTTTAAGTCTCGATAGCGCATCATCGGCACTACTTTTCTTACTTCCTGTAGGAATAATATTTTGCCGATTACCGGGATATCGAAAAGTATGTTTTTAAGAACATACCAAGTCAATCTGCGTTTCCATAGAATCTTCAACAAACTGACAATGCCGCGGAGAGATGTTGCTAAAGGTAACTGCAGAAAGTCTTTGAAGGTCTCATAATGATGGCGCTCCATTAGTGGCAGTACTTTGGTTGTTGGACCAAAGCGGGTTTTTGTCATATCTAAGATATCTGGGTCTCCGTGGATTTCGGCGAATGGTCGTCCTTCAACTTGCATTCTGTAGACCTTATTCTCCAACCAATGTCCCGTATCATAGAAACTACCGGCGACCGATAAAATCCCATAGTCTAAACCATAGCCCAGCTTTTGAGCGAAGAATAAGCTGTATGGACCGGCAGCAAATACGACAGTGTCGGCAAAAATCAATTCAGATGGAGTTGCGAGGACATAGCCAAGAAATGGTTTGCCTCCAATATTGAAACTGGGACTGTCACATTTTTTTATTAAACCTACCGGAGAGTTAAATCTAATCCTGAATTTATTGTTATTTATCTCGGCATCTTTCGCCATATGGATGGCAAGTTGCTGATAGTCAACGATGTAACCCTCGTTGCTACCCATGGCCACGATAGGCTTATTAGGATCTCTGCCTTCTATAATCTTGGGCTCCATTTCTTTTAGATACTTTCCATAAGAGAACCACAAATCTGGATAATGGGGCTTGAACTCTGTATATCTTTTTTTGAGTGCTTGAATTTCTTTCTCTGTTATCGCAATTACCATTCGCCGGACTTTGCGAGATAGTTTTATATCATTCTTGCTATCGACATAGCGTCGTAGCGCTGTTGCCGATTCTCTCACCTTGAGAGCATGCCCCAGATCGTAATTTGTTTCAGTACTACCGTCATGCGATGTTTGGGCGTTATTAAGCGGATGCGAGTTAACAGTTGCCACCTGTTCATATTTCTCGAGTAAAATAATATCGTGTACATTGCTGAATCTACTCAGGGCATATGCTAATGCAGTGCCCGTGACACCTCCGCCAACTATGGCGACTTCATATCTTTTTCTAGCCACATCATTTGTTTTCAAGGTACCCCTCCTCTTGAGATATGACCATATGTTACAATAATTTAGCTATTGTGTCAATCCATTCGACCGACTCAGGATTGACACTGAGGGACTCGAATGTGTCAAAAAAAATCCGCTGTTGGCGATGTTCGCTACTAAGCGGTATGGGAATTAAATTCTACCCACTTGAATCCCAACCATTATCGAGCATCTTTAATTTTCCATTTTCTCCAGTAATCCAGCGGGAATAGCCCCATCGGCAGTGAGATCCGGATCTATGTCTTTCAATTCTATAATACGCTCGATATGACAAATCATCGGGTTCTTTAAAATTGGGTAGTCTGTCTCTCCGAAAATCATCAATTGTAAAATTACTTATCCTATATTCAAATCCTTGGCTTACAACCAATACTTCAAAAAATTCCGATTCGCCTGTCATCTATAGCTCCTTTCAAGCACTCCATAACTTCTACTATTCTATCATAAATTGACTATTTGTCAATCCAGGTATTGCAATTTGGAAGCTTGAATTGACTCGTCTTTAATTTTGTGGTAAAAACAATGACATAGAACCTTAACATCCATACGAAGAGGAGATCCAAAATGCCGTGCAATATCGGATACAAGAGCTACGCTAAAATTGAGATTTCTGCACCACAACCTCAAACTTTTAAAGCCAAGGCGGAAGCGCCGAATATCGATGCAGATCTTATGGCTAAACTTGGCAGTGAAGACCCTGAGTTTTTAGAGTGGGCAAGCGAATTAGACACGAAAACACTACTCAAGGAAGCTCTCAAGCGGACACTCACAAAGGTTGTCGTGAAGGATATAGAATTCTCAGTTAATGCCAAGGGCATGCTCGAAGCAAAGGGCAGGTACTTTAATGATAAAGAAAAGAAAAATTTAGCTGAAGTAGCTTCGCGTGTTTCTGAAAGTTGGCAGTTTGAGATCTTAGGTATTGTTACTCAATTACTCGGTTATACCGCCACCATTACCAAAAATGGAAGCGAATTTATATTGGAGGCCGAAGAAGAGGGAAAATCTCATCCGTGCGATTATATTAAGATAACTAAGAAGGATGGGAATGCTGTGCTAGTTTTTGAACACTTCAAATCACGCGGCGCATTGCAGCTTGAAACAGCTAAATTCTTGGCTCTAGCCGATCGGCTCGGTGTTAAAATAGTCGTCGGCGATTCTACTCTATCTGAAGGCGATCCGTTCCCCGGCGAAGAACGCCATGGCCACAGTCATGGACACGGTCATCATCATAGCCACGATCACGAACATGAAGAATAGAAAGGAGCCACCCGTGACAACGCTAGTCCTAGAAAAGAGACCCATTCTTCCCGAATGGTATATGGAAGGTATTATCAGTCGTTTCAAGGCCAGCATTTCTTCAGTATTTATTCTCCATGGTAACATAACATGTCTTGTCCCGAATCCTTACGCCGATACTGAAACACAGTGGCCGTATATACCGCTTAATGAATTTTTCTCTAGGGTATTTGATGAGAGGGAAATGGTCATCTTCTACAATATTGCTTCTGGTCCGCGATTCCTTACTCCTGAAATGGAGAAGACTTTTCGCAAGGTAGCGGAATTAGAGAAGGAAGATGATGCGGATTCGAAGGATCCGGTAGCAGCTGCGAAAGCAGGACTTGCCGCAAAGCGTGCTCTACCGCGTGAACCGGAGCTTTGTTTGCCACTGATTGAGAAGGCGCTTAAAAAGATGGATAGTGTCGCTGTTATAATTGAGTCGGCTCATTTCATTGCTCCGGAATCATCTGGACCGGTACTTTCTCCCAATGAGCGTACTCACATCGAGCGTATACGAGGTTGGGCTCAGGATCGAAGGGTTAAAAAACCTAGCAATGTCGTATTGCTTCTTACGGACCTGGCTTCTAAGATATCTGGTGAATTAAGACAATCCGCAAGTCGCATAGCCACCGTATTCATCCCCAAACCATCTCCCGAAGAGAGAAAAAGGTATTTGGAAAGATTGACCAAGGGAAGCGATGATCGTCAAGAAGTTGCAAATCAGATTCGGATACTGACTAAAAAAATAAAGCGCGATAAGACAAAAGCTGAAATTGGAGAAGAGATTGAAAAATTAGAGAAGCGTCTGGAGGAATTTCCGTCAGTTTTTCCAGTTCCAGATGACTTTAACATTGATGTATTTGTTAATGCCACTCAAGGTATGAGTCTGCGGCAGATTCTGGAAATTTTCCGACTTAGCATTCAGACAAAACGTCCTGTCGATCTTCTGTATGTCAAAGAGAAAAAGAAAGAAATTTTAAGTAGTGAATACGGCGATGTTATGGAAGTTATGGACCCTGACTGGGGACTTGATGACATCGGCGGTCTCGAACATATCAAGGATTATTTTCGGGAGATTATCAATGCGATTGGTCGGGGCGAAACAAGAGCCATTCCTCAGGGTTCGACTCTTATGGGGCCACCCGGGACCGGTAAAACCGCAATCGTAGAAGCCCTTGCCAAAGAGTCTCGATATAACTTTGTTCAGCTGAAAAACGCCCGCTCTATGTGGGTTGGACAATCAGAAGAACGGACCGAGCGTCAGATACAAGGTTTGTGGGCTCTGGCTCCAGTTATAGTTATGAATGATGAGGCCGATCTTGGCGAGGCAAATCGTGATGCCCCTAAGGGAGATTCCGGTGTCTCCGAACGCATTATGCAGGCTTGGATGAAATTTCTTTCGGATCCTAAAATTCAGGGAAAAATTATTATGATCAACTGCACGAATCGCCCAGATCGAATGGATGCGGCGATGAAGCGGTCTGGTCGGTCGGATGATCGCATCGCACTTTTAATGCCCTCTATTCAGGAGCGTGTAGCTATATTTGCCGTAATGTTCAAGAAATATAAAATAGCAAGTTCGTTGACCAATTTCAGGCCTTACGCCGATCTTACCGATAAACTTTCGGGAGCGGATATTCGCAAGATCGTACTTGATGCTTTCAAGTTCTCGGTCCGTCGGAATAAAAAAGAAGTTGATGATACTTCACTGCGTGAGGCGATTGCAGACTTTATCCCATCGGCAAGTCAATCAGATATTGATCTTATGACCCTGCTGGCGATATCGGAATCATCTTCCCGCCGGCTTTTACCTCCTAACACTAAGGAAATAGTTGAACAGATTAAAAAACGGAATCTAGTTCCGGGTGGACAAGAATTGATTGCCCAGATTGAGGCCCGTAATATTATTAAACTGGATACAAGCGTACCAGTTACTGTACCATCAGAAATAAGAAAAATTATGAATTAGTTAAATACTTCCGGCACAATGTGCCGGTTTTTGTTGCCAAACTGATTTGACAATCTAGCAGTATTGTAGTATTTTATGACCATCGTTCATTGAAGTTCGAGGTTGTCATGTCACTGCTTAACGCTTCAGTTGCGCTCAGAGAACTTGATTTTCTTGATCGGAAAAGGGCAGAGACGCTTTTTACGCTTGCAGTTCTAAGCGCGATGCATGGCTATATGAGAGTTGCCAAAGGATATGCCGAAGAATGTATTCTGCTTCTTCGCCGTATTGGCACAGAAACCTACGAAGAGTGTGCAACCAGTGTTGTGTGTTGCAATGGTGTCATTCTGCCTGAATTCTTGCACGAAGATGTTGTCCGTGCTCGTCTCGGGTCATTTCAAGTTCAGGTTTAGGAAATATTCCCGTACATTTGTGCGGGTTTTTGTTATTATTGACAGTGGGGCATCAATGTAGTATCTTATTATCGCCGTTCATTGATATAATAAAAAACGAGAAGGAGAACGACTATGGGTGGTGGCGGATCGTATTACGACCGGGATGTAACAGATAAGGCATTTCGAGGTTCGAGTGGTGTTTCGAGTGTGGCCGAAAGAGAACTACGACAAAGTACTATGGATCCGGCATTATTGCCAAAAGATAAAATGCTCGGTTGTAATGCTAGAAATCCATTAGTTTATGACTTTGATGTGACTGGCTCAATGGGTAATCTGCCAAAGATAATTTATGACAAGTGGCCAGGAATTGTCGGGCAAATCGTAGCTCGTAAATATTTGCCAGATCCGCAGATGAGTATTTCCGCTACTGGTGATATCCGCTCTGACAGGTCGCCTTTGCAGATGGCTGATTTTTCAGTGCTACGAAACTTAGACAAGTGGTTGAAACGAGTCCATTTTGAAGGTAATGGCGGAGGTCAAGCCAGCGAATCATACGAAATGACTGCATATTTTTATGCTTATAGATGCGATCTACCCAAAGCTGAAAATCCAATCTATCTTATTACGGGCGATGAGGGATTCGTGAAAAATCTCAATGCCGATGATTTGCGGGAACATTTTGGAGGTGAATGCCAGAATACTACTGCTGAAAAAGTATTTGCAGACCTGCGCAAGAAATTCAAGGATAATGTATTTTTAATCCACCGCAAGTATAGCGGTAGTGACGATGCAGGCATTGTTCGTCAATGGGAAGGGGTTCTTGGCAAAGAAAGGATCATCCATCTGCCGGAAGATCTTGCCATCGGTGATATAACACTCGGAGTGTATGCTATCGTATCCGGTGCGCGGACTCTGAAGCAGTATTTAGAAGATATGGGGACGAGGCCACTTGATCTTGGCGAAGGGGTGACATACGAACCGCAATCTCCAGAGCGTATTCGTCAGGTTGAAACGGCCCTCGAACCGCTAAGAGATTTTAAGCCGATTAAATCGGCTCGCTCTATGGTCACAAGTAGCAGCAAAAAGAAATCAGCCAAAAAATCCAGTTCTTCTTCCAGCCAGAAAGAAAAGACCGGAAAGAAGGCAGATAGTAGCTGGAAACTTTAATTTTGATAACCGCGAATAATATTCGCGGATTTTTATTTTTTAGATTAGATTGACTAATCACGGTAAATGTAGTAATGTATGGAGAGGTTCATTAATAAAAAAGGATTTTTAATGCTTATTGTTAGTTTACCACCAGTACATCAGGAAGTTTTACTCAGGGAAATAATTACTCATCCATATGTTGAAGCGGTCCGATATAATACGGGCATGAGTTCCGCCTATGAACCGCTTGAAGTTATCCGGCGTATTCAGGAATATGCCAGACCCTTGCATAAACCGGTATGGATTGATCTTAAGGGTAAACAGCTTCGAGTTATAGAGTGGGCTAATCTACCTGATGGGCCGATAGTCCTCAATCATCGGATCAAAGTTCGGATGCCGGCTAAAGTTTACTTCCGTGGTGATGATTGCTGTGATCTCAAAGAAGTCGTTGACGGTACAAAAATATATGTTGATCCGCTTCCTAAAGCACCGGTTGGGCGGGGACAATCAGTTAATATTCTTTCTTCTAAGCTGGAAGTTGAAGGTGGGCTTCTGCCACTGGATCACGCCTATATTAAAGGCGCACTCGAAGAAGGCGTTACTAATTTTATGCTTTCATTTGCGGAGAGTTTAGCCGATGTCGGTGAATTAGAAGATGCTCTCGGTAAGCATATTGCGAGATCAAAGACCACGAGAATCTGTCTAAAAATAGAATCACAAGCTGGCGTAAATTTTGTAAATAAAACTCACTTTTCAGTGCTCCAGCGCTACCGACTTATGGCTGCACGCGATGATCTGATGATTCAAATTGGTGGGTTGAACATGCTGGATGTATTAAAGTCTATTGTCAAGAAAGATTCAAATGCTATCTGTGCTTCACGTCTTTTTTTAGGTCTTGAAGGGGGCGATGTATCAATGGCGGATATTTCCGACCTTGAATTGATGAAGTTACTCGGTTATAGGGATTTTATGCTTTCAGATGGAATTTCACGCGACCATTTCCAAGCCGCCATAAAATTCTGGCAGGATTATAAACAGGAGTAAGGAATACGGATTCGACCTGGGACAATTGTCCCAGGTTTTTTATATTCGAATATTACATCTTGACATCAAAAACTAAGTTGGTAATATAGTGTATATAATACACTAACACATGTAGTTTGACATAGCATTAAGTTAGTGTATTATATGGATGCAGTTCCGGTACTTTAAAAAGGGGAGGGGAAGCGTGAGAGAAAAAGGCAGTTGGTCTGATGCGACATATAAGTCCAGAGCTACTGAAACAAAGCTTCGTGGAAGTTCGACATTTGTAGGCGAAGAGCGGGCTCGGCAGGGTAAAGCACTGGATCCACTTGTTGATCCAAGCAAGTACGAAGTTGTTCGTGAATCGAACAATCTTCTTGTGCCTGATGGCGATGAGTTCATATTGCAATTCGGCATTGCCATGCCCGTTGAGTCAGATCTAGATACAACAGGTTCGATGAGAGGTAATGTCGATATTGCTTTTGGTGTCTTACCTAAGGTTCAGAATCTTCTAATTCAGGGCTCTAATGCTGTTTTAAAGAGGTATCATGCCCAGATTGCAACTGGTATTATTCAGGACCGAGTCGATCGATATCCATACCTGAGATCTATGTTTGAGCCAGATAATGAGGTTGAACGGCAAATGGGACTTATGGTTCCAGAACGATCAGGTGGGGATTCAATCGAAGATTATCAACTTGGTCTTTTCGCGGCCGGGTATCTTACGAGAGCCAGTATTGTGAAGTATGGTCTTAAGGGATACTACTTTATTGTTGGTGATGAGCGGGGAAGAGATCAGTTTGATCGAAGAGTTCTCGAACAGGTTTTCGGATCAACAGTTCTAGAGAAAGCCTTTGGTTCCAGATTGCCTCAGTCAGTTCCATTAACTGAAGAAGTGGCAAAGCAAGCACTCAAAAATTGGCATGTATTTTTTCTGCAGGTAAATAATTTATCCTCTACCACCAAATGGTGGAGCAGTCTTTTGGGCCGTGAGCGTGTTGTTCAACTGCCTCAGACTGATGACTTAGCTGAAGTCCAGGCATGTATCATCGGTCTGACTGAAGGTGTCTTGGATAAGAAAAGTGCTGTAGATTTTCTTAGTGAGGTTGACGGGAATCGCAATAGTGCGGAGAGAATCGTCCAGGCCGTTGATGGTATCCCGGTTGGACTTCAGGCAACTTACCCAAACTTCAGCAAGATTCCTTCTGCGGGCGCAAGGTTCAAGAGTCGGGAAGATATTTGGCCCATTGGCACCAAAGAATCAAAGCCAGCTAAGGTCTCAAAGAGTGAAGATAAAAAGAATAAAAAGAAGGATGATGGCTGGAAGCTCTAGGCTCTCTAGCATCATAGAGCGGTCTTACGACCGCTCTTTTTTGAAAGGAGACCTGCGTGGCTAAAAAGATCTTTGTAGTAACTGGACTTGGCTATGGTGATGAGGGTAAAGGCAAGGTAACTCATTGGTTGTGCGCTAAGCACAAAGCTCATACGGTTGTAAGAACTGGTGGTCCACAAGCTTTTCATAGAGTTGTCACTTCAGACGGTCAAGAGCATGTCCATGCCCAATTTGGTAGCGGAACACTCACTGGTGCGGCAACGCATCTCTCGAAGAATATGGTTATTGATCCCTATGCGATCATAGCTGAAGGGCAATCGCTGAAGAGAGAATTTGGTCTGAGAGACATATTTGAAAGATTGTCTATTCATGAAAATGCTTTAGTTATTACTCCATTCCAAGCGATTGCTAATCGTTTGCGTGAACTTAGCCGAGGAGACGCCAGACATGGTTCTGTCGGGGTTGGTGTCGGCGAAACTGTTTTAGATGTTGAAGCTTTCAAAGAGGAAGCAATCCGAGCAAAGGATCTTGGCAGGTCTTATCTTTTAGATAAGTTGAAAACCATAAGAAAACGAAAAATTCTTGAGCTTGAGGAGATTATCAGCCGTGTCGATAGTTTACCCCAAGATACGCGAGACCGGGCCTTTTTAGAAGTTGCTAATCTCACAAGCGAGGGAACGCTTGAGTGGGCTATGGGATGGTTCAATCAACTGGCAGCAATGGTAAAAATTGTTGATACCGATTATGTTGCTGATGAAATTCTAGGCCCTCAGGGTACGGTAGTCTTTGAAGGTTCTCAGGGCGTATTGTTAGATCGTTGGTATGGATTCCATCCATATACAACGAAAGTTAGAACAACTCCTGAAACCGCACTATCCATTATCAAAGAATGTAATTATGACTGTGAGGTAATGAGTCTCGGTGTGTTACGGGCATATCATACCCGTCATGGTGCAGGACCATTTGTTACCGAGTGTCCCGAGCTTACAAAGCAGTTACTTGATTCCAGCAATAGTAATCATCCATGGCAAGGTAATTTCCGTGTCGGCAGTTTTGACATGGTGGCCGCAAAATACGCTATTGAGGTATGCGCTAAAGATATTGATAGTTTAGTTATAACTTGCGCTGATAGAGTCCAGTCCCTTGGAGAGTGGAAATTTTGCAGATCATATCAAAGCACCGTTGGTTTAATTGAAAGTATTCCGATTTCCCGAAAAGTTTGCGAATTACAGCTTAAACATCAAGAAAAAATAGGCCAACTTCTTTCTAGGTGTTCTCCCGATATTGTCACCATAAAGACCTCGGATCCTATCTGTGTCGGTTTCCAGTTTATTAGAGATGAATTAAATTTTCCTGTTTATGCTGTGTCAGTTGGACCGACAGAAAATGATTGTATTGAACCAGAATATCGGGTAGATCTAAGATTTTTGCAATAAAAAATGGGCAGTACCGTTAGACGGTCTGCCCTTTTATTTTTGTTTCGACTCCTCCAATTGTGGTAGGAACACGCGTGATATAAATAACTTCGTTGCCAAGCGTCTGTAGCCGGGATCCCAAAAGGCGCTGTCAGAATCAATAAGGTAGGAATGTTCAGTTTGGATGCTGCTTCTTATGGGATAAAAGCGAGCATAACCTTTATGCATTAATCGGTATTGGAGGGCTTCAAGTTCAAGTTGTCTTAGCCAGACAGTTCTTTCTAGTTTATCCTTGCTATTTAAATATCTTGGAAGCAATCCCTCTTGTAATCTTATTATCTGCTTATTATCTCCGAACCATATTCCTTGAAGAAGTATGTGTATCCAATCTTTTTCAGCTATATTATTCTCTTCAAAAGGTACATCGCGGATTATGAGATTATCCCCTTGTTTTTCCAACCAGAACTCAGTTACCTTACCCAGTCCTTTATAAATTTTACTTCTTTCGTCCCATGAAATATCTGGTTTAATAAAGACAGCGATATCCAGATCGGCTGATAATTTGCCATATCCTTTTATCCTTGATCCGAACGCTATAACTATCGGATATAGTATGCGTGATAAATCTTGATTATTTTTAATTTTTTCAACTACATCTTCTAGTTTTTTCTCCGATCCTTCAATGCTAGGCGATTCAAGATTTGGTTTTTCTAGATCAAATTTTTTTAGGTCACTATCAATCGCAGTTCCTAGATATATTTTGTGGTATAGAATTTGAGCCAACTCATCTCTAAATTCTAAATTTTGCCATAATTGACCAAAAAGCTCTAAGAAATCTCCGCTCCATGTTCTAAACATTGTTTCTAGGGCTGCTCTAATATCTTGATTTTTTCTTTCTTGCGATTCCCAGGCTTCTCTTGCCGGTATTTTTACGGACCAAGGTTCTTTCTTAGGTTTGGGCCGTGCTTTTACTAGGTCTGGGTACATTAATCCTAGATCGGTGAGTATCGGCAGTACATCTTTAATACTCTCATGTAATATTTTATCGTCATCGCACTGATATAGATATATATCTATTACTTCAGAAATAGTAACTAACCCATTTTTAACTAATTCTGGAATAAGATGAGCGGCTTTTCTGACTCTTGGATTTTCTCCTAATTCTGGTTCTAATACATCGCCGTCTACAAAGTTTGTCCGGAGATCATTTTCATTTGCAGTAAGTAATCGTTTCCAAGCTTTCAAATAAATGTCTGCAAAAGGAGTCCCCGGAGGAGGGAGAAGATCAAAAGGAAGATAAAGTATAATTCTTATATTTTCTTCGTCTAGTAAGAAACTGTATAATTCATTGTGTAATTCAGCCAGGTCTGTTGGGTTGGTATCTAGAAGGGATCTTATTTTTTTACGTTGATTGCTTAAAGCCAGTTCTACTAGTGGTCTCATGGGCTATTTTCAAAAAACAATTTACACTACAATACCATACTTATACCTATAAGTAAATATCAAAATAAAAAACCATCTTTGTTTGAGTTTTATCTATATAATCCGTTTTTGGTTATATACTCTTCTACTTCCGGAGAAACGAGATTGCTAATGGTTTGGCTCGTGGCCACCTTGTTTCTAATAGTAGTGCTTCTTCCGCTCAATTTGCCAATTTTTACTATGATATTTTTTGGTGGAAGATCCTTGAGGTCTATGGGGCAGTCAGGATTGTCGATTACGGCCCAATTAAGATTAGTCCATATTTCTGATCCTTTTTGCCATCTTTCTTGAATTTCTGAATGTCCTTCGCCCCCGCCTTTAATTAAATCGCCTCCAGCTGCATGCCAAATTTCTAAATCTGGGAATTTAGTTTTATATTTCTGATCTATCATCCAGGTTGGAGTGAAAATATTTCCATCTAGATCACTAAAATCAATTTCTATATTGGGTAAATCGGAGAACATCAAATTTACCATATCCTTTCTTTGATTATGGGTTGTTGCGGCGGTGGACAATTTGTTTTGATCCGTACCGCGAGGTATGACAATAACTTTTCCAAACACTTTAAGAAGCTCTTGGATAATTGCCAGATGATGATTGGCGGGAGGGTTGGCGCTAAAACCGAATATGACTACTTGTTTCATACACTTTTCTTAAGTTCTAGATATTTTTGGGTATAGTGAGGAGATAACATTGACTCTTCCAGATCACGGCCGAAGGCTCGGCGGGAGACGATTATGATTGGCGGAGCTTGGACTCTTTTAAAGAATGCGTTATTGAACATTCGCCAGCTTCTCTCGAGGTCTTCTACAAAGTCTTTGGGAGTAGGGAATAGACGCTTTAAGGTTCCAGATTCAAGTTTTAGCTCGCCTTCGAGGCGGCCATCAATATACGTTTCCAGAAATTTTTCCGGATTCCATCGGAATTCGGTAACTGCTCTGACCCACTCATCATGATAGCCGCGTTTTGTCGGGTAGCCATAATCAAAAGGATCTTTTTGATTATTCTCTAACTCAGCCGAAGGTATTTGGTCAATACATTCTTGAGGTATAATTTCTTTTTTGAAAACTTCGTCGTTTAGATATTGAGCAAGCTGTCTGACCTCTCTTTTTACCAGATCGCCAAATGGAATGAGCCATCCGCGCATATCGCCATCAAGCGTGCCATAACCGAAAGCGATTTCTGTTTTGTTTGCGTTGCAGGTAAATACTCCTCCAAGCTTTTGGGTTTCAGCGGCTAAAATTTCCATCCTTGCTCTGGCTTGGATATTCTGATGGGCGAGTGTACCCTTTTCTATGTTTGTTCGTTGACAAATCGCCTCGACAATTTCTTTGATTGGTTTTATTTCGAGTTCAGTACCTAAGCTAGAGGCTATTTTTTTTGCAATATTTTGTACGCTAGGATCACTGTATTCGTAGGGCATATTTATAAGATGAACTTTGTCTGGTCCTAAAATATCAACCATCAATCCAGCCATTGTTGCCGAATCCACCCCGCCACTTAAACCGATAACTATTCTACGCTTTTGTTCCGGCATTGCGTCAAGCATGCTTTTAGTAGCCGCTTTAATGCCTAAATATAGTTCTCTAGTGTCGTTTTGCGGTGTTTCTGGAATCGGTTTGAGCGTACTGCTAAAGATTATGTCTTTGGTGCCTGAAAAATATGACTCTACTTCACGGACAATATTTCCACCTTCGTCATAGACAGTCGAAGCCCCATCAAAATTGATTATGTTATCGCCATTGTTCTGACAACCGGTATTGTTTACATATACAATCGGAACTTTTAGTTCACCGATAAGTTTCTTTATAATTTGATGGCGTTTTCTGTTTTTCTGCCATCCCCATGGTGAGGCCGAAATAGCGATAAGAAGCTGGGCTCCTTTTTCAGCTAAAATTCCTGCTGGATTTAGGGCATAGTCATCTTTCCAAAGATCCTCGCAAACTCCAATTCCGATAGGAACTGTACCTATGGAAGTTTTTAATTCATAAACTTTTAGCAAGTCGTGAACAGAGCAATTCTTGATTCCTTCCTTACCTTGAGTTTTTAGGTATAACTCGGCTGATTCCTCGGCTACTTTTCTAGCCGAAAATAAATGTTTATCATCGTCAAAGTATCTATAGTGAGGCTGAAGGGTTTTGACCACATAGCCAAGCTGCCTGCCCTGAACGGAGTTGAAGGGTCTGCCGCCCTGAGCGATTATGGCGGCGTTGTGCATTCTCTCTCGGCCGTCTTCACCTTTGCCGGCAGAGACGACAATACTTCCAAAAATAACCACAAGGTTATCTGGGACTGCTTCAACTATTTTTCGATTAAAATATTGGACATCTTCTACGAAATAGGCGTCTTCGAATTTGTCAGCTATCAAATATCCCGAAGTACATAATTCGGGAAAAACAATAATATCAATGCCTCTTTTTGAGGCGGATTCCATTTCTTTAATAATATATTCTGCGTTAATGTCGGGTCTTCCGGGGACGACCGGCATTTGGCACAAAGAAATTTTTAGACCTTCTAGTTTTTTCATAGTTAAAAGAACTTTTTAAGTTCAGCCGGTATCATTGATCTGAATTTGTATAATTGGGCTGGGCGCTGGCGCTCTCCTTTTAATATTTTTTTTGTCGGTTTGATAAGACCAAGAAGCATGAATTTCTTTCTAAAATTACGCTTGTCAAGCTTTTTATTCAATATTATCTCGTATGTCTTCTGAAGCTGATTAAAAGTAAAGTATTGGGGCAAGAGGGAATAAACTACATTTGTATATTCTAATTTAGATTGAAGGCGCTGTAATCCATAAGTTATTATCCGATTATGGTCAAAGGCAATGTCGGGGAGTTTTTTAACAGACCTGAAAGTCGGCATTTGGATCCCGTTAGAAGTCTCGCTCGCGCCTTTGGCGTGAGTCCGTAGGACCTCGGCGAGGCTACTTCTAACGGGATGGACCTTATTCGAATTTATTATTTTTATTTTATTTTTAGGGGCAAGAGCGAAGTAGGTTATGGTGATTATATTGCCTCTTGGATCTCGGCCGGAGCCGGGGAATGTATAGAGTTGTTCCATATAAATACTATCAATGCCAGCTTTGTTTTTAAGAACTCTCAGGGCTGCTTTTTCTGGTGGTTCGTTTTCAAGGATAAATCCGCCCGGTAATGCCCACTGATTTTTAAACGGTTCTTTAGCCCGCTTAATTAGAAGGACTTTGAGTTCGTCATTTTCTATGGTAAATATTACTATGTCGGTTGTTATGGATTGATAAGATTTCATCCCGTTAGAGATACTGCATAGCAGCTACTACCACCAAATGGTGGCAAGCAGTATGCATAATCTTTTAATTTATTACTTTGATTTGTCAACCCGTTAGGGTTATCTCTAACGGGATTGACTTAATTAAGTGTATATTATACACTAAGTATATATCAAGAGCTATGACAAGTCAAATACCTAAAACATTTCATATCTTTTATTACCCTAGCAATAAAAGGGCTATATCTTTGGCTGTCCAAATCAACACTTTTGTTAAGAAGCAATTTCCTAACTTAAAAAATGACCTAAAAAAGCCCAATGTTGTAATTGTTCTTGGCGGAGATGGAACAATTCTTGAGGCGGCTAGGAAATATCACGGGCTCGGTTCTATTATTTTAGGTCTTAATCTGGGTAATGTTGGTTTTCTTGCTTCAGTCAGAGACGAGAAAGATTTTTTAAAAGCGCTCTCTAATTTTCTAGATGGTGAGTTCGAGATAGTTGAGCGGATGATGCTGTCGGCTCAAGTTCAGAGAAGGGGCAAAACAGTTTTTGCCGCCGAAGCCCTAAATGAAGTAGTTGTTAAAAATCCCTTAGGCATGGTTGAGCTTCAAGCAAAGATTGCTGGCCATCCGGTCAAGGAGATAAAGGGAACGGGTATTCTTGTAGCTACGGCGACCGGCTCGACGGCCTATAATTTATCAGCTCATGGCCCCATCGTTATGCCAGATATTAAATGCTTCATTGTTACCGAGCTTCTTGACCATAGTATTCCAAGCCCCAGCATAGTTGTGAAGTATAACAACATTATAAACATCGAAGTTGTATCGTTTAGAGAAAGAGGTTTTATTTCTCTTTCAAAAACTGGTAAGAAAATTGATGTTCTCTTGGTAGCTGACGGCGAATCGGTTTTCCCACTCCAAGAAAAAGACGAGGTTATAATTAAAAGCTCACCTCACTTGATTAAATTCGCCGAACTTGAAAAAAACTACTTCTTCAAAAGTCTCCAGGAAAAATTCGGGTTTAAATAACTCTTTACAAATCAACTAATTCATAGTATTATATTAGGGCTCTAAATGAACGATCTTTAATAATTAAGCAGACGGGAGGGGTATGCTAGTTATTGTTTTAGCGGCGATTGCGATTGCTGCATTGACGGGCCTAGCCGTCAGACAGTTTTTGGAGTTCAAGGGGGGTCAGGCTCGTATAACTTGGCGCGAATTTGCTATAGGAATGGCTATTTCGCCTATAGTTGCCGGATTAGTTGCTTGGGCTGGTTGGTCAATAGCCAAGCAGAGCAAGATAACATTTACCGAGTACTGGAATGGCTGGGAAGTGGCGACGGTTAAAGAGTATACTCAATGTACTCGCGACGGTCCATGTCGATGGGAATATGACTGTGATCCATATCTATGTTCTTACGAATGTGGAGAGTACGAAGGGACCGGCGATGACCGACACTATGTTTCTAAAACATGTTGGAAAACATGTTATCATGATTGTCCATATGTGAACCGCGAGTACCATTTTTCTATAGATACGACATTGGGTCGCTACTCAATTGCTAATAATGTATTTCCTGATAGTCCTCAGTCAAATCGGTGGCGAGCAAACACTTCTGTTCCACAGAGTGTTATTTCTCGGGCTGGGACAGGTGAGCCTTCATTCTGGGTCGCGGCACGAAATCGGTGCGAGGCCAATATGCCTGGCCCGGTTACTGCTCGTAGAGACTATAAGAACTATATTCTCGCATCAGATCATACTCTCATGAAAGAACATTCGAGTGATATTGCAGAGTATCAATCTCGCAAGCTTCTTCCTTCTTTGGCCCAGACTATAGATACATTTTATCGGGCTAATAAACTTAGTTTTATTGGTTGGCAACCTTATAATAGTCGTGTTTGGCAAGAAGCATTGGAATATTTAAATGCTAATCTTGGTCATCAGATGCAGGGTGATTTGCATTTAGTCGTTATTAAAGATGATGCTATTGCTAGTAACCCAGAACGCTATTCTTTGGCGCTAAAGGCATACTGGCAGAACAAGGAAGTTTTTAGTGATCATGCTTTATCCAAGAATGCCGTTGTTGTTCTGGTGGGTACAACGGACGGAGTAACTGTATCCTGGAGTCGTGCCTTTACTGGTATGCCTCTGGGAAATGAAAAGTTGATTGTTGTTATGCGTGATGGCCTTAAGGGTACACCGCTTACCTACGAGAGTCTCATCGGTCCCATTCAAAGTCGGCGTGATTCGAAAGGCGTTTATTATCCACCCGATGGAAATTACGGTTCAATCCAGCGAATTATTTTTGGGGTAGATGATCAATCCACTAAATTTAAGCGAGTCAGAATGTCAGGAGATGATAGAGAAAGTGGATTTCTCTATCTGAAAAACGAGATCCAGCCAAGTACTGGCCAGACATGGGCGATTCTTATTGTCGCATTTCTGGCATGTTGCGGAGCCTGGGTCTGGGCGGCAAATCACTACGATCCATCCGAGGGTGGATACCGCTGGTGGCGCGGTTAATGCCGTTATCGTATAAAGACAGAAGAAAAGAAGGAGGGGCCATGGAGAAGAAAGTTCGTCGTTCGCAAAGCGGAGTCATCGGGATTGGGGTTCTTTTAACTGCCGGTGTCCTGGTAACATTAGCGATTGGATTACTCGGCTTCTATTCTTATGCCTCTAGTGTCCGTAATCAGGCACTTGCCTGGGAAACTGACTTGAACAAGGCTATTCGTATCGAGGTTTCTGAGCGAGCAATTTATGCAACAAGCGTTCCGGAACAGCTTGGTGTTGCTAATCTCAAGGGTGGGAAAATGAAAGAGATTATTGTCGCAGCTATAGAAGGTCGTTATGGTGATAATCCTCAGCAGGGAAACGCTCTGCTTCAGATGGTTACTGAAGCGTATCCGGGTACGGAAGGTTTGAATATCTATGACAAGATTTTGCCAGCCATCCAAGCTGGACGGGAAGCCATTCGTAACAAGCAGAATTTACGCATCGAGAAGGCGCAGGCTTATAACTACTGGCGCAAAGAGGGAATTTTTAGAGCCTGGATTCTTTCCGGGATCTATCCCAGCCGGGATCTTACCTTCAAGGTAGGTGATCATACTTACTATGCCGCTGATGCTCTGGAAAAGATGGCTGAACCAATTAGTACGGAGAGTGTCAACAAGACATTCGAGACTGGCGTAGAGAAACCGCTAGAGATTAAATAATTTCTGTATAATTTTTTTAAAGGACTCGCAATATGAGTCCTTTTATATTCTAAAAAACTATGTTACCATTTCTTATTCTATGGCTGAAATATCTATAAAAGCGGAGACACTTTTTCATATTGGAGTTTTTAGTTTTACTAATTCCTACCTTTTATCTCTGATTGTGGTAGGAATTTTTGTTTCTTTGGGATTTTGGTTTAAGAAGAATCTGATGATGATACCGGGGAAATTACAAAGTTTATTCGAGCTTTTTGCGGATGAGGTTTTGAAAATGATGGATACTATTCTGGGTTCACGCTATCAATCTGAAAGGTATTTTCCTATTATCGCCACGATATTTCTTTTTGTCCTACTTTCTAACTGGATGGGATTACTACCCGGAACTGGTTCTCTTGGATTAACCCACGAAATATATCATCAGGGCGAACACCGAAATGTCCTAATACCACTATTGAGGGCGCCAACCAGTGATCTTAATTTCACGATTGCTCTGGCTATTATTGCTGTTTTCTCGGTTAACCTATTGGGGGCGATGGCTGTTGGTATGCGAGCTCATGCTGGAAAATTTTTTAATCTCAAAAACCCTATCTATACCTTTGTCGGTATACTTGAATTAATTTCAGAATTTGTTAAGATAATCTCGTTTTCATTTCGTTTATTTGGCAATGTGTTTGCGGGAGAAGTGCTGCTCATAATCATAGGTTTTCTTGGGCCATTTTTCCTGCCGTTGCCATTTTTATTTTTAGAAGTATTTGTCGGTTTTATCCAGGCATTTATTTTCGCGATGCTGACCTTGGTATTTATCGGCATGTCGGTTAGTCATCATGAAGAGGTCGAATCGGGTTAATGAAACCCTAAATCCAAAACCCTAAATCCTAAACAAATCCAAAATTCAAATCTCAAAATCCAAAACGTTTTGGAAATTAGAATTTTGATATTAGATATTGTTTAGAGATTAGATATTAGGATTTAGAGATTATTTATTATGACAGAAGAATCAATGAAATTTTTAGCCATCGCCATTGCTATGGGCTTAGGTACTTTAGGACCTGCTTTAGCTATCGGTAAGATCGCTTCTAAGTCAGCAGAAGCAATAGGGAGAAATCCGGAAGCGGCACCAAAAATCCAGACAGCTATGATCTTGGCCTTAGCTTTTGCCGAGGCAATTGCAATTTACGTTTTAGTCGTTGCCTTGATACTTAAGTTTGTTTAATGAGCGAGCTGTTTAGTCAACTTGGGATCGATTGGAAGCTTCTCCTTGCCCAAGGGGTGAATTTTGTGATCTTATTAGTTGTCCTGACCAAGTTTGTATATAAGCCATTAATGAAAATGGTTGAAGAGCGGAGGAAAAAAATTGAGCTAGGAATTAAGGGCGGAGAAATGGCTGAGAATATAATAAAAAGTGCAGAACAAGAAAAAGTTGGAATAATCAAAGAAGCTGATACGCAAGCAATTGGAATTATTTCCGAAGCCGAGAAAAATGCTCAGAAAAAAGCCCAAGAGATAGCCCTACAAGCTGATAAGAAAGCTCAACAAACCTTGCATGAAACCTTGCTTCTTGCCGAGCGTAGAGAGAAAGAAGAAATGGCGAAGGTTTCCGCTGAAGCTAAAAAATTAGTGAAAGAGGCAATCATTAAGACCGTTCAGCTCAAACCTGAACAGGTCGATGAAAAATTGATCGAAGAAGCAATGGGTGGATTCAAAGCATGAGATATTCATTGAATAATTATGTGAGTGCGTTTAGCCAAGTTGCCAAAACAACTTCTCGCGAACAAGTCGTAGACGGCTTTGTTAAGTTGTTGAAAAAGACAGGCGATATTAAGCATTCTCAAAAAGTTATCGAAGCTATTCACAAAAAGATTGTGAATGAGAAGGGTGGGAAGTGGATCAATATCGAAGTTGCCAGAGGGTCAGCCCTAAAAAAGGAAAAACTAAGGCATAAATTTTCCGAAAAAGATCATGTCGATTTTAAAATAAATTCCGAGTTAGTGGCTGGGATTAGGATTACGGTTAATGGCGAAGAAGAATTAAATAACTCTTTACAGAACAAATTGAGCAAACTTTTTAAATGAGTTATGAAATTATAGAAAAATTGAAGAAAGAAATTGCTGGCTTCAAACATGATGCTGAATTTGAGCATGTTGGTTTGGTGACCGAAGTTGGTGATGGTATTGCCAAGATTTCCGGCTTGTCGAAGGCATTAAGCCAGGAGCTTTTGGATGTAGAATCTCACGTGGGTGATGTGGCGGCGATTGCTTTTAACTTAGAAGAAAGTTTTATTGGTGCTGTCATTTTAGGCGATGCGCAGAAGGTAAAAGTCGGCGATAGGGTCAAGCAGACAGGAAAAGTTGTCTCAATTAAAGCTGGGCAGGAACTTCTGGGTCGGGTTGTCGATCCGCTCGGAAATCCGCTGGACAATAAGGGAGTGATTTTTATTGATCCCGTTAGAAGTAAGACGTCCTTTGGGACGTCTGCCGACATGCCTTCAGCAAGTCGGACTTCTAACGGGACGAGTCCTGAGAATAGTAAGGATTATCCTCTTGAACGTCGAGCGCCGGATGTTGTTTCTCGAGAATCAGTAAATACACCGCTTCATACCGGTATAAAAGCCGTTGATGCGATGATACCTATAGGTCGTGGCCAGAGAGAGTTAATTATCGGTGACAGACAGACCGGAAAAACAGCCATTGCCCTAGATACGATTATTAATCAAGGACAGGACGGGGGTAGGCGGCAAGTCATTTGTATTTATGTCGCCATTGGTCAGAAAAATTCTAAAGTTGCTAAAATAGTTAAACTTCTTGAAGAAAAAGATGCTCTCAAATATTCAATCATTGTTTCTGCTCCGGCTTCTAGTCCGGCTTCACTCCAGTATCTTGCGCCTTTTGCCGGCGCGGCGATAGGGGAGTATTTCATGGATAACGGGCAGGATGCTTTGGTTATTTATGATGACTTGTCTAAACACGCCGATGCTTACAGGCAATTGTCACTTCTGTTAAGAAGACCTCCGGGACGTGAAGCATATCCGGGAGATATTTTCTATTTGCACGCTCGTTTGCTTGAAAGATCGGCTAAATTAAATAAAGAACTTGGCGGAGGTTCGCTTACGGCTTTGCCTATAATTGAGACTCAATTAGGCGATGTTTCAGCATATATTCCAACTAATGTTATTTCTATTACTGATGGGCAGATATACTTAGAATCAGATTTATTCTACAAAGGATTAAGGCCAGCTATTAATGCTGGTTTATCCGTTTCTCGTGTTGGTTCTTCAGCCCAGACAAAAGCTATGAAGAAAGTTTCCGGAAAATTAAGGTTAGACCTTGCTCAATTCAGAGAACTGCAAGCCTTTGTTCAATTTGCTTCGGATTTGGATGAAAATACCAAAAGTCAAATTGCTCGAGGACAACGATTGACCGAAATTTTGAAACAGGTTGATAATGATCCGATTCCGTTTGAAAAACAGGTCGTGGCGATATATATGGCCACGAATGGATATCTGGATGATGTGAAAGTCGAAGAAGTTCAGACGGTTTCTGGAAAGATAATAGATAATCTTGCAAAACTGCACGAAGATATTTTGAAAAAGATAAGAGAGACGAATCAGATGGATGAGGAGACGGAGGGTAGATTAAAGAGTTCTTTGAGTGAATTAAAAGGAGTTTAGCGCGATAATCTACACTTTTCTTCAACCGGTTCGCTGCATTAACAAATATGGCGATATTTCTTCATTTTCTTGAATAAAAATTGGGCCCCTTCGAGGGACTACATCCCAATTTTGTATTCATAAGAAAATATCAGAAATATCTTACATTTGTATTAAAGCAGCTCAAAGGTTTCAGAAAAGTACAGATTATCGCTTATGGTTTGTTTGTTGGGTGAAAACAAAAAGCCCTTCTCCGAAGAGTTGGGCCTTGAAGTTTGAGATTAATCATCGGCTTCGATATTGTTCATCTCAATATTATTACATAGCTGGATAGTGTCCCCAGTATTACCGGTTATGTCGAGTTGTAAATGTTCCGGAGGAATTTCGGGAAATTCCCTCTTGGCAACTTCTAAAATTTCGGCTAACGTCGGATAATCCTCCCTCCAGCTAATCCACCTCCAACCCCTAGAAGTCATGATTTCAGGCATGTGTCCTCCCACCCAAGTAATTTAATAAAGTATACAATAATTTAAAGAAATAGTCAATTAATTTTAAATGGAATCATTACAAAAAACAAAATCAAGAATCCGTGCAGTCAAAAACATCGGCCAAATCACGAAAGCGATGGAGGTTGTCGCGGCTACGAAGATGCGGAAAAGCCAGCAGGTGGCTTTGAATTCACGTCCCTATGCCTTTAAAGCTCTTCAATTGCTGTCCGTATTGGGCAAACAGGAGAAAGTTAGAACTGAATTAATGAAGATAAGGCTAGTCAAAAAGACGCTCTTAGTCATTGTTACTTCCGACAGAGGTTTAGCTGGCTCATTCAACTCCCAAGTTTTAAGGATGGCTGATTCATTTTTAAATTCATATGATAATTTGACTGACATCGCAAGACGGTCAGATGGGTTAAAAGTTATTGCTGTTGGAAAGAAGGCGATAGCCTATGCTAATAAGAAAAAGTTTAATTTAGTTGGTCAATTCAGCGGATTTGGAGACTTTGTAAATCCAGAAGAAACAAACCCAGCCGCCGAGTTAATGATAAAAGGATTTTTAAATAAAGAATGGGATAGGGTAATGACTATTTCTACTCATTTTCGCTCGACGCTTAAACAGGAAGTTTTAACGAGACAGATTCTACCGGTTGATTTGGAAAAAATACAAAAAACTATTGATGAAATTATCCCCGAACATGGTCTCTTCTCCGAAATAAGATCAAATGACCGTCTTGCGATGTCAGTCAAAGAGGGAGCTGATTATATTTTCGAGCCGTCGCCGAAAGAGTTGATTGAAGGATTAGTTGATCACTTGGTCAGGATGCAGGTTTATCATTTGGTTTTGGAAGCCAATGCATCCGAACATTCGGCCCGAATGGTGGCAATGAAGACGGCATCAGACAATGCCAAAGACCTTTCCGGAAAATTGAGTTTAGAGTATAATAAGGCGCGTCAGGCTGGAATTACGAGAGAGTTGATAGAAATAACATCAGCGGTTAATACTTTAACATAATGGTACACAGTTTTTACTTAAACCCTCTTCAACAGCGGCTCCGAGCCACCCACCGTG
>Ga0209515_10001784_pt1 | contig 34865 bp, 35 predicted proteins | sample Subgroupgradi54m_FD_187454 | JGI IMG/M metagenome (GOLD analysis project Ga0209515, IMG submission 187454) | Subsurface groundwater microbial communities from S. Glens Falls, New York, USA - GMW60B uncontaminated upgradient, 5.4 m (SPAdes)... ... | reverse complement strand
AAAATATCTCTCACAATTCACCCAGAGGGGGTGCGATAGCACTACCAACTTCTCACCATTTAGAATACTCTCACAATCTAAACTCGTTTTTCCATTAACGTCAGTGTTGACGTTAATAAACAGGTGGTTTTTCGGCGTTTTTTGATACTTTCCCACAACAATAAATTCCCCCGTAGTCCCCCTTGGGAGTCTCCCCTATTCTCTCGTTTCTTCTCTCCGTTTCTCTCTGTTTTGCCTGTCCGTTGCTTCGCAACGATTTTTTAATATTTTCTTCTAATCGTTTATACGAATTTTTGCAAAGCAACGGCCGCCTGTCGGCGAGGTAACTCAGGTTAGGACGATGAAGTCGTTCCCCTATTCGGTATATTACCGACCCGTTAACATCAAGTTTCCGTGTCAAAGTTCCCGAGCCAGCTAGTCCATTCATTACCCACAAAACCAAACTTACGTTTGGGGATGGCGGTTGCTGTATCTTGTGGCATAAAAAGAGGATAAGGTTGACGTAAACCTATAGAAAGATCGATTAACCAGTGGTTTGATATAGTTTTTAGTTGCCATAATACTCTATCGGTCTTGACAACTTTATGAGGATTTGTTACGCTTAACTTGCTTAGAGAAAGCGGTTTATGAGTAATCCTTAAAGATTGTTCGTCGACCGTTTTTTTATTTTATACCCCATTATTTCAATGTTTCTTTACACGAGTCAACCCTTTTGCAGGTTTGCGGACAAACATGTTTTCGGGCTTGCGGGTTTAGCTACATACCTACAAAACCTCTAGCTGGTTTGTAGGTAAAAAGGTTTGCGGGTAAGTGGTTTTGTCCGAAAGATGTTTTGCTGTCTTGCGGGCTTTTTATTTGTTTCTTTCGAAGTATTCTTTGATTGCCGTTTTAACTACCTCATAATCTTTTATATCTTTTTGAGCCGCAAAAATTTTAATTTTTTTTATCATTTCTGGCTCAAGTCTAGTAGTATATTTTTCAGGTTTATCAATTTCAGTTAAAACATGAAGGTTTGCGGGTAAGTGGTTTTGTCCGAAAGATGTTTTGCTGTCTTGCGGGTTTGCGGGCTTTTTTGTAGATTTTTCTTCAGAATCAGAATTAGTTGAAGTAGGGGTTTTAACTGCGACATTTTGTGCAGTTTGTTCAGTTTTTTCTTCAAGTTTCGTTAAAGCATCGAATCTTCCCATAATTATATTGCTAGATTTTGACTTTTTGCAATTTCTTCAACCTGTTTAGCATTGGCTTGTTTCTTTCCTTGAGATGCAAGGTCAATCAACAATTCAAAACATACTTTTATTGCGTCCCGGGGGAGACCCTTAGTATAGGAGTAGAGAGTTTTATATGACTCATCTACATCTTCAAACAGTTCTCCCCGATATCCGGCGACATTTAAGCGAAAATTTATCATTTCTCTCAAGTCTTCGAGAGACATGGCATTCATGGCAATAGGGAACATACGTGAAGCCAGTTCTCGATATTGCATTATTTTCGTTCCAAGTTCTTCTTGGCCAACAAGCACGATTTGTAGTAACTTAGTTTTGTTTGTTTCAAAATTCAATAAGTAATGAATGAGCTTTAATGTATCTCTATTCATATATTGAGCCTCATCAATAAGAAGTGTTGGTATTTTCCCATCCTGATATTGTTGAACTAAAAACTTTTCAAAATTATTAAGTGATGCGGTATACGAGCGTTCTGTCTTGACATCAAAAGTTTCAAGGATCAGGCGTAAAAAAGCATTGCTACTCTTGAGGTTGGGAGATATAAGCAGCTTTACATTATATTTTTCATCTTGACTCAATTTTTCCTGTAATCTTCGCACGAGTGAGGTTTTGCCGCTGCCTATTGGTCCATACATATAGATTGGTCCGATACGATCACGAGCCATAAATTCACATTTTGCAAGGGCTTCTTTAACTTGAGAAGAGAAATAGAGAAACCTGGGATCAGGACTGGTCATAAAGGGGTGTTCATTCAATTCGAAGTATTTAATTATTGCAGCAATGTCCATAAGGTAAGTATTGCTAAGTTGATGCCACTTTGTCAAGAGGGGAGTGGAAATGCCAGCAACTTTAGGCTTTTTAATCGAAAATGAAAAGAATGATATAGAACGATAGTTAGTGATGCCCCGTACGGGGGAACTAGGGTACTGGTAGTAGTTCGGGTTTTCATGAATTCATTATTTCATTTTTGCCCGAAAGCGGGTTTGCGGGCTTTTTATATGCCGTTCGGGCGTTCGGTTTTACCTCACAACGTCATGACGTCAAAACATCACTCAGCCTTGAAAGCTTACAAAGGCACGTCTCTTAAGGAATACAGTGGGGAACAACTTGACATTTCTTCACCATCGTAATACCATAGAGCTATGGATAATGAACGAAGATCACAAATTTTAGCCTTTGTTAGAAATCAACTTACACAATCTGAAACGTTGCTCAAAACTTTAACATTTGATACACAGGGGATGAAATTACCATATAGAAGCGTTTATCAAACTCTTTCTCAATATATAAGTACTTTTGTAGAAAAGAGGGGAGAACCACGCTGGCTTGCCATTGCTGGACTTCGAGGTGTGGGTAAAACAACTCTTTTGGCGCAACTATACACAGACCTTCAATGGGAAAGTATAAGAAAGTTATATATTTCCCTCGATCAAGCACAAGATTTAGGATTCTCTCTTTCTGAAATCCTTACGGCGTATGAAGAATTACTTGGTACATCATTTGAACGCTTAGATACTCCTATTTTTCTCTTTCTTGACGAAGTACAGTATCAAAAAACATGGGCGGTAACAATTAAAACGCTGTTTGATAGGAGCAGAAATGTATTTGTTATAGCAACAGGATCCTCAGCACTCTCGCTTCAAGTAAATGCTGATAGTGCGAGACGTATGGTGCTTGAAAAATTGTATCCACTAGGATTTAGTGAATATATCTATGCAAAATTTCAAAAAACACTCCCTGAAGGAGTAGGGGAGAGAATCAAACAAGCACTCTTTTTTTCTTCAAACGCACAGGAGGTATATGAAAAATTGCAAGAAGAGACAGCCAGTGTTAATGCATTTTGGACAGGTATTGATCGGTTTGAAATAGACAAGTATTACAAGTATGGTAGCTTACCGTTTGCTTTAAATGTAGATAACGAACAGGTTGTCTATCAACAACTACAAAAAATAATGGATTACATTATTAGCAAAGATGTAACTCAGATTAATGCATTTGATAAAGCAACTTTGAATAAGCTCAGCCAATTATTATATGCAGTTGCAGGAGCAGATATTGTGAGCATACCAAAGTTAGCAACAACTCTGGACATAGATCCAAAAACAGTGATTCAAGCTCTAGATACTTTGGAAAAGACAGAAGTGTTGCTTCGTGTGTATCCCTATGGGGCACATTATTCACAGGTAAAGAAACCATCAAAGTATTTGTTTACTTCAAGTAGTTATCGTGCAATGTATTATAATCTGGTGGGAAGTGTTGAGCAGTACGATCACTATAAAGGGAAGTTACTTGAAGATGTTGCTGGCATGTATTTGTTTCGAGCCTTTGGAGGCAATAGTGGGGTATCAATAACCTATGATAGTGCGGAAGGGGGAGCTGATTTTATTCTTTCGACCAATCATATGAAGGAAAAGATAGTACTTGAAGTTGGTGCAGGACGAAAAAGCTCAGAACAAGTGGCAGCCACATTACAAAAAGTTGCAGGAAAATATGGACTCCTTGTTTCACAAACAGATTTATCCTTACAGATAGATAAAAATTGCGTGTCAGTACCGCTTGAATATTTTCTCCTGATATAAAGTCAGTTATCCTTAGTAGAGAATTGTAAGTTACTATGAAAATTTGGATCATTGCAGATACCCATTTTTACCACGAAAACATCAAAAAATTCCAAGGACGACCTGAGGATTTTAATGAGCAGATCATTAAAAATTGGAACAAATTGGTAAAGTATGACGATTTGGTTATCCATTTAGGTGATGTCATTTTTGGACTCAACAAAGAGCAAACATTGCCAAGTCTTATGGCAGCACTTCCGGGAAAAAAAGTTTTATGCAGGGGAAATCATGATCCAAATCCTGCCGTGTGGTATATGGAACGAGGCTTTGATTTTGTCTGTGATTATTTTGTCTATGAAGATATTGCTTTTTCCCATGTACCAGTAACTCCATTGCCTCCTCAGACAATGGTGAAAGACCAACGATTAGTAAAGTGGAACATTCACGGCCATTTTCATAAAAATACCACTAGAGACACTACTGTTAATCCAGTATTTTTTGATAAATATTATGATGGCAAATATTATCAAGAACACAAAAATCAGTATCTCCTTGTGCAAATAGAAGATGCCTTAGCCCCGATTGCTTTAGAGGAAATAGTAAAAGATCACCGTTTTATTTTCCAGCCATAATTAAACAAAATTTTTCCCGCTTCATAATATCCCCAATCCATACCTCTTTTTTTACCTACTCCAACGTACTTGTGTTTCTTCAAAAATTTTCCTAACCATTTTCTAAAGTCATCTTCCTGTTCTTGTGTCCACTCATGTTGCCAAAACCAATTTTTTTGGTTGAAATCAAATGTTTTTTCATCAACTCCAACTCTTTTGCACATTTCTGCGAGTATTTCATTACTGTGTTCTGTTGATATATCAGTTCTCATAATTTTAGCTTTTATTAAAAAGTATTTTATCATGGCAGGGTGGTAATTTCAAAAAATTGGTAATAGGGGACAAGGGTAAAGATTATGAACCATAACCATTGGTCGGTTGCAAAGATCCGGCCAACACCATTTTTGAAGCTGAAATAAAAAACATCGAAGAACTTTACTTTTTATTCTGAGATTAACTATATTTAATCAGATATTTTAGTGATTGGTCCAATGTCAAAGTCATCAGGAGCATCAACTACCTGAGGACGTGATGTTACAGTAATCTCAAAATCTTGAGTTGTTGGATCGATAACAGCATCTACAATGTTTGTAAGCTCAGTAGCCAATCGTCTTCGGGCAAATGAATCAGAAGCATCAACATCGCTCTCTGGATTAGCGTCTAAGTGAATGAATCTGATATTTTCAGAACTTGGTTCCGATAATTCATTAATAAATGCATAGGCTGCTTTATATCCTGGTACTGTTTGTTCTCTTACGCGTACAGTTTCACCAATCGCAGCCTCTTCACTCGTAGCACGTGTTATATCATCAATATCCCCGGGGGTAAATGGTTCATCACTATTGAAAGTACGCACTAAATCGTTTGCAATAACTGATGCATGTGTTCGAGCAGCAAAATCTCCCATAGCAAGGACTGCAGGTGATCCAAACTCCACAGAACCAAATTTTTGCTCAATAGCATTTCGAAATGTTCCGACTTCTTGCTCAATTAATGCAGCTGCGGGTGTTTCTGTGTGTCTTTGATTATCATGGGACTTTCCTCGTGGCACGCGTGCCCATGCTGGAAGTCGAGAAATATCTACTGATGATGAACCTACTGTTCTTACAACTCTTTGTGGGCGGCTACTGCCGCGTTCTGTCGTACTCATAGTGTCCTATATTATAGATAGTTTTTAATTATTTGTCAAAAGAAAGAGAATATAGAGTATGAAGGATGAGAGTTACTTCGGGGAATCAGGACATTCCTTGTTTAAAAGGGACAAAATATAATGATAGAAATGGGAATCTTTCTTGATTCCGCGAAGTGATATACTGAGTATATTATGACTCAAAATCAGCTTCCGATGTTCAAACGAAAGACGTTTGCTGCCAATCTCCACAGACAGAGCATTGATCCCGTAGCACCAACAGGGGAGAGTAGTGTCATGAATACCTTACCAGCATATTTAGCCTTCCTTGAGAGCAGTAACTATTCTCCAAGTACCACAGAAAAATATTTTACTGATGTTAAAAAGCTTTCTTTGTTTCTCCGAGAGAAGAAAATAGGGGAGATAACCGAGCATGATCTCCAACAATGGATTGGTGGTCTTCTTTCGCCACAGGGAGAGAAATTGGATCGGAGAACAATCAATCGGAAGGTGAGTGCCATTATCAATTATTTCTCTTGGCTCAGGTCACTTGAGGCGATTACAGATGATCCGACTACTTCTATCAGTAACCAACGGATTCGATCACCCTTACCAGATTATCTCTATGAGAGCGAGTGCAAAATGCTTTACGAAGTGGCCAGTAAAGATCCTCGGACATATCTTTTAGTATTACTCCTCCTTGAGACAGGAATAAAAAGCAAGGAACTCTTTAGCATCAAACTTGCAGATATTGATACGTCCGATCCCTACCGACCGGAGTTGTGGATCAAACACAAGGGCAAAGAGGTAAAGAAAGACAGAAAAGTAGCCCTGCCACAAAATTTTATACAAGTTTACCAACAATACCGAGAACAATATACTATTGAAGATCTCCTTTTTCCATATACTGATCGATTTGTTCAAATGCTCTTTGTGGAGCTGAAAAAGGAAGCCAAGGTTGAGAAAGAGCTGACACCTAAGACCCTGCGCCATACACACGTTGTACGGGCGTACAGAAGGGGAGAGGATAAAGAAAAAATCTTTGATCGTATTGGTCTCGCACCGGATTCGAGACAAGAAGCGGATGAAGTTTATACCAAGTTGGCCGGGAGGGGGATATAGATAGATGATTAATCAAAAAACATTTTAATAGCACCAATCACAATACCTTGTACTATTACTTTATTTCTTGGGAGTACTATTGGTGTATATTCTTTTTTATTATACGGATTTAAAACAATAAAATCGCCATCCGGAATATATTCTTTAATTGTAGCCTCATAGCCGTCTCCTGATCCTTCAGTAGCAGCAACAATTACATCTCGAGGATTTGCAGTCTCTTGTTTTTTAATTAAGGCTAAATCTCCATCGTCTAAGTAAGGAGACATTGAATTTCCGGTCACTCGTAGCAAAAAAACGTCTCTTCTTCCTTTTAATAATCTAAGTGGCACTGCAAGGGTATCTTCGTAATTTTGTTCTGCCAGTAACATAGGCCCACCAGGAGCTGTTCCCAATATTGGTACTTCAATAGATTCATCTTTTGCTTTACCCGTTTCCTGATCAATAGGAGTAATTATTTCAATTGACCTACTTTTATAAGGCGATCGTTTAATAATGAGCGAATCTTCAAGTTCTCGCAGAGCACCTACAACTTTACGAGTAGAGAGACCAAGCACCCCTTCAATTTCCTTAATAGATGGAGAATTTTGATTTGAATTTAGCCTCTCTTGTATAAGACGATATACTTTTTTCGCTTCTTCAGAGGGGTTCAGCATACTGTAATTGTAATATGATTTTCCGAGAATTGTCAATATGCTTTAATATGCGTTTCTCCCGCATACTACCGGAACATTGACCCATATTCCGTTGACATTATAGTAATTCATGATAAAATATATATGAGGTCTATAGACCTCAGCGTTCCAATTACTGGGTTTGAATATCAAACGACTCAGTCAGTTAGGAGGTGACATAAATTATGCCAAAACATCAATATCATCCGGGACAACCAGCACCAATTTCAGGTGAAATGGACATTATCGGACCAAGGGGAGGCGATACCGATAAGGATAGGACAGTGATCCTCAATAAACCGTTACCGCCAACCCCAAAACCCGGGCAAACATATCAAATCCGTGAACGAGCTCATAATAGAGCAGGACATGGTAAATAGTAAGTAAAACGTAAAAGGTCTATAGCACCTTTATTATTTGACGATAGCAGAAATATGGGAAAAATGAAGTATTAAATATGAAAGATAAATCTCAAATCGGAAAATGTCATATATGTGGAACTGTTGCAAAATTGTCTTACGAACACATTCCACCTCAAAAAGCATTTAATAGTCAAAAAGTAAAAATGTTTAAAGGATCGGATTTTAGAAAAGTCGTGGAATCAAAATCTTTTTACTGGGAATACCCAAAATTACACCTCAAATATAGTCAGAAACAATCCGGAGCAGGTTGGTATACACTTTGTGAATCCTGCAACAATAATACAGGCAGCTGGTATGGAGATGCGTTAGTAAGATTCATATTTGAAGGTTATATAAATATCAAACTTCTTGGAGGAGAAAACAATCTACATCACATGAATAAATATAGCTTTACTTTTAAACAAATCTATCCTCTCCGAATTATAAAAGAAGTATTTGCTATGTTTTGCTCTATAAATCCTCCTGAGTTCACAGATAAGTTTCCTGATATCAGAAATTTTATCTTAAATCGTGATTCAAACGAGCTTGATGTCACTAAATATGCACTGTATTTATATATCATTCAGGGTACTATTGCGCGATATATTGGTGATGCAAAAATGGGTCAGCGTCAAAAAGATGGAAGCATAATTTTAAAAGAGTTATCAGAGTGCAATGCGCCACCGTATGGAATACTTCTTGAGATCGAACCTAAACCTTTTGCATTTCCAACGATAAATATTATCGACTTTGCAAAATATAACTATAACGACAGGGTAGATTTACAAGTTGAAATTCCAGTGTATGAATGTAATTCCATGCTTCCTGCCGACTACAGAACAAAAGAGGAAATTATAGAAACAGGGAAAATAAATAGAGCAAATAATACACCTGGGTTAATTGGATTCAAACCAAAATAATAATCTTATGTTATTACTTACAAAAGAGGGACTAAGTAAAGAAGGTTAGCAAATAACATTTTTCATGTCGCAAAATAGATTTTAAGCACGAATCTTACATAACGTACGTTATTGACATTACGGAAGATTTCTGATAATATATTTATATAATGACAAATGTAGTAAATGTTACACAAGTTCGAGATAACCTTTCCGAAATTTTAGGAAGGGTTAAATATGGTGAAGAAATTGTTACTATTGAAAAAAAGGGTAAACCGTACGCCGTTATTATTAGTCCCGAACAATATGAAGCGTACCAAAAAGCAGCAAAAGAAAAACTTTTTGCAGTTGTCGATAAGATACAAGCCCGAAATACACAATACAGCGAAGAAGAAGTCATGAAAGATGTGACAGAAGCAGTAGAAGAAGTACGTCAAGAAATGTATGAACGAGGAAAATAATTTCAAAAGACTTGCAATTGATACGAACAACGTTATAAGTGGCACCATCTCTCCAAATAATTTTTCAAGTCAACTTATCCTTTCCTGGACTCAAGGCGAATTTAACTGGATACAGACTCAAGAAACATTCAATGAACTCAAAGAGGTCTTGAGTAGAGAGAAATTTAAAACGAAATACCATATTGATGAAAAAGAAACACAAGCGTTCCTTGACAATCTTTCTGTAGGTGCAGAATTTGTAACGCCAATACCACAGGAGGACTTACCAATTCATTGCCGAGACGAAAAAGATGATAAATTGCTCGCTTGTGCATTAGCTGGAAATTGTGCTTATCTTATCACTGGTGACGAAGATCTTTTAGTTCTGAATGGAAAACAAGAATTGGGTAATTTAAAAATTATAAAAGCAGCAGAATTTTTAAATAGGGAAGAGTAAAACTTAACACTTCTTCATGTCGTACAATAATGGTTTTATGACATAAGATTAGCCTCAATTTTAACAAATTCCTCAATAATTTACCCTTTTACGTCTCTATAACTGCAATTTTGCTGTTATTAGGTCTAAATTTAGCTCGTAAAAAAATTGAAATAAATATGTGCATTTGGACAGAACAAATTTGAGAACGGAGATGGCGAATATGAGTTTATAACCTTCTGGATAGAACTAGCCGTAGACAGTGGAAGTGATAAAATATAATAAACTCATAAGAGTTGAAGAAGACCTTGGTAAAAATGCTTTATTTCAGCCTCAAATATTTTAAGCCATATCTCAAACAGACTATTGACAATCTAAGTCTTATAGTGTAAAATCGCTTTTATGAGTTTAAAAGAAAGAGCACTCGCATACAAAAATAGAATTTTGCCAGAAAATGCTTCACGAGGAAGAAGAGCTATTGTTTTTGGTGTACCTACAGTTGCTGCAGGAATTGCTGGCGTAGCAGTTGCAGATAAATTGGGTGCATTTGATCGACCCCAAGCTCAACCTCGTGAATTACCAGTTCGTCCTGATGCAAATCCTGCTGTTGAGGTTGGTTTTGTTAATGACACATTGCAAAATTTCGTTACTCCTCGCCTGAACGGATTACTGAGAAATCTTGGTCAACTCCCTTTTGAAAGCAATGGATTCGTAAGATTCCCAGAAAGTGGGATTACTATTGGGAGAACAGATGATGGTCAACAAATAAATATTAATAGAACGGGAACTGATCCTATTAGTGGAAGAGAATTAAATCACCACATTTCATTCATTTATCAAAAAGATAGAAGAGATGCTGTTTGGGCAGTTAGTGTCTCCACAACCCAAGATGGAAATCCAAGTAGTATGACAGATATGACATTAGGTATTGATCCGGTTGCTGGAAAATCTGGCTATCTCACTCTTTCAGGAGCGGCTCCAACACATAATCATTTAACAACAAGTCCAACCGCTACTATGCCTTATGCTTTGCATAGACAACCTGTTGAAGCTTTTAAGCAAAGGATTGTTGATGCGCTTAATTTTATCGATCCTCGAGAAAATGAAACAAGTGATGCTATTGATGCTAAAATGGCAGAATGGCAAACAGTTTTGCTTGGATTAGAAAGTAATGATAAGAGACAGGTAGTTAAGTCTGAACACGTAACAAATGAGAGACCACAAATTCAGATTACAGCTCAAGCTGACGCTGACACTTCGTATCATATAACTTATACACTCGAAGGTGAAAAAATTCGAGGTCTGGTTGTATCAAAAAATGAAAAAGGTACGCCATTTATTGAAAATGAATATGAAATGTATCGAGATCGCAACGAGGTAGATTGGGATATGCTGCGAACTCGAATTGAAGATGGTAAGAAGGCAAGAGGTACAGGACAACAAGGTGGTAGTACGAGGGCTTCATCAGTTAAGAGACTAACAACTGCACAGTTTGAGGCATGGTCACAAAATATAGATCAGATTATCGGCCAAGTTGCTGCCGTGAAATAAGCGTTTATCCCAAACTTTTCCGCAAAAGAGCAGCTCAAGTAATAAGTCTCGTTACTTTTTTTCCCAACGTTTTTGGTTTCAGTTCTAAATCCCTTCCGTAAAATATTTCAAAGGATTTTCTTGTTTCATATTTAACCTTTTTTTAATTTCTTTTTTACTCTCTCCGTATTGTTGTAACGACTTTTCGCTCAATTTTTGTTCCTGTTTTTCAGATAACCTTGTCTCCCCTACCTTCTGTGTTTGAAAGGTAAATCTGGCCAGAGTATTATGATTATCATCCTCTGTTTGTAGGAAAGCGTTAAAAGCTGGGAGGTTAAGTAAATCTTCCTCTGTTACCCTTTTGCCAAATACTTTTGCAATCAGTTCTGCACCAATAGTGCCAGCTCCAAGGGTAAAAGCAATAATCGTCCCTATATTCCCGGCAATTGCATCTCGGATTGACTCACTCAGCTGTCCTAAATGTTGATTGGCAATAACAAGGTAGAGCTTGTACTTTCTTGCCTCTGAAATAATGGTTGGAATAATGCCAATTTGTACTCGTTGCATTTCATCAAGAAAGATATAGGTATTACTTCTTTTTGGTTCAGGCACTTTCCTTTTATACAACCATAAAAACGACAGAAACATTTTTAAAAGTGTCCGTTGTCCCCTACTGCCATAGACCTCTTCTGGAATAGGCAAAACAAATGTCTTATCACTCGCAATTATTTCTGGAAAATGTAATTTATTGCCTTCGGTAATAAGGGCAATACTTGGATGAAGTAATTGCTGCAAGCGTGCTTGTACTGCCTCTACGACTGGTATCTGGTTGACATGGTTATTCAAAGACTTACGGATGTACCGGCCAAGCTCTGTTTGCTGGTTTTGAAATACTTCTTCAAGCATATCAACATAGTGTGCCTCTTTAAGATAGAGGTATGGCAAATCATTAAGCGTGAGTTGTCGTTCTTGTACGATTGCTTCGGCAACTTTCTTGGAAAGTTTTTTAACAGAGGTTAAATAGTCAAAATACACATCCGGGAAGGCTAAAGCTATCTCAACCGCAATTTTAATTCGGTTCATGGTGGCTGTTCCAGTAGTGGTTGAAGCTGCTTCGTCCTCTGTCTCACTTTTAAGAATATCCAAAAGCATGTCTCGAACAGCCACTTTTTCGTACTCACTCAGTCCCCAGGTAAAAAGTGGGTTAAACGTAAAGGTAAAATCTTGTTCCGATGTATTTGGTAAATAAACAAGGTTATCCTGTGGCACATTGCCAATCACATCTTTTGCGAGATCACTATGTGGATCAAGCAGAATAAGCGTACCGTTTTTCTTTTGAGACAACTTTGTTATCAGAGAAAAAAGTACCGTTGATTTTCCTCGTCCTGTCTTTCCAATAAGGTACAGATGCCTTTTAAAACTATCAAGCGGGAAATATATTGGTTTTTTTGTCCCATCAAGTGTATTCACTGTCCCAATTTGCATATTGTCTTCCCCTTTTTCAACGTACTCCGGTGTGGCTTCGATCTGTTTTTGTTCTTCGGGAAGATAGCGAGCCGGCTGCGTTGAGGATGGATGAAATAAGCTGGCCATTTCACTACTGGTTAAATAACTGCCATTCATTTCTCGAAACATGGGGATAAAATCAAAGAGTGATTCAGGAGCAATGAAACGGCCTGTCAGGATAGCTTTTTTGTAAAGAGATAATGGATACGAATACCAATTATTCTTTTGGTTATTAAGTGATTGAAATGAGGACTTTAAGCTATCGACATCATTTTGGTCTGTGGCAAAAATATGCACGCGTACTCTAAAAAGATTTTCTGACATTTTTTGTTGATAACCCTGTATTGTTTGATGCTCGGTTGGATCAATACGCCGTTTTTCATCCCGGATCTTTCGTTCTAAAAGTAGCATCCGGCGTTCAATAAAAAATTTTTTCTGTACTCCCCGGAGGACAAACTGCACACCAGCTTGTTTTTGACTAGGCAGGGACGAAAGAAAGGTAATAAGACTATCGTAAAAATACGGGTTTTTGCCTGCTGGTAAAAAACTCTGTGATGCGTACATACTTTTCCCCTGCCACGTAGTCAGTTTGGAGAGAGCGTCTTCTGCTGTTTGGGTAAAACGCACCCCTTCGAGCTGCGAAAAAAGTCTTTTACATTTTTCAAGAATTGCTGGCTTATTGCTACCAATTTGGATCGTAATATAGGTATCAACTTTGATAATTTCAATAAAAAGCTTATCGAGCGGAGAAAGAATATTGCCATGCAAGGATGAAAAAATTTCTTTTATTTGCTCTGTTACTTCCTGTTGGTGCTCTTTATCAATCACCGGAAATTGCATCGATGCGATAAATAATTTTTTATGGAAGTTAAGAAAAAACAAGAGGATTTGGATTACCAAATACAAAAAGATAATCCCAAGAACAATAAAAAATCCGCTGACAAAATACGTGTTATGCGAAAGTGATGTAAACATCAACGAGAGTATCGTATTTAAAGAAAATTTTTCCATGTGGCCTCCTTTTTTACCAATAGCTCTGCCAAATCATATTTTCTGAATACATACGGATTGTCTTGCTGCTCAAAATTATATGCGGATAAATAAATAGTCAGTTGGCCGCTTTTTAAAGTTTGTAATAAATGTCTCATCCGAACCTCAAGTCCCCTTCCAGTTTTGTTATAAAGTTCAAAAAAACGTAAGAATCCTTTGGGATGAGTAAATAATTGCTTCAAACGGCGTTCTGAAAGAAAAATAAAATACAGCTCAATAGCCTCTATATTATTTTTCTGCCTCCCCTCTTCTGCTAACGCTGTGTACTCAACAAGTTTGTGATAAATCATTCTGTAGGTTTCCCGTCCGGTGTCATTTTCAACAAAGATCGCTTTTTTCTTATCTGCACCTCGAAGTGGCGTTAAGATCATAACGTCCGGGGAAATAAGCATGGCTTTGCCTTTGTACGAAAAATTGATTTTACAATTGTTAATGTCGCTATCTTCATAGACTTGAATTTGAGAGGAAAATTTACTGCGATTTTTCTTATGAAACTGCCAGATAAAAGCAAAATTAAGAAAACTGTGGACATAGACTGGTTTTAAAAGTGATCGTGAGGTTTTGTATTGATAAAATGGTTTTTTAGGATCATTCAGGAGTTTCTGGACCACATATTTGTATCCTTTTAAGGATAACCGGATAAATTCATCTTCGAGTTTTGATGCTTCTGAAATGACATAGCCTTGTTTTCGTAAGTTATTTACTATCCACCGGATGTGTGTTTTATCTTCAACATCTTTTGCAACTATAAATAAAAACTTGATTGGCAAGGTTCTATAAATATATGTTGCTAAGACTATTCTTTCCTTTAATTGCTGCGTATTTTTTCTCATTTTTCATATATCTGTCGCCGAAACGGTAACATCACAAGTCGTATCAATACTTCTTTTATAACCATCACCACAAACAGACATTCATCAAGCAGCGTTGGCACTAAGTTTACTCGATGACTAAGGCCGTTCTTATCTTTCTTTGTATAAAATGTAAACGGTGTTATGTATCGTAATTTGTACTCCTGAATTTTCTCTGTGAGTGTTTTTTCCATAATTATTTCTTCCAAAATACAATTTTCCCTTTTTCAATAAGACTCACTGCTACTTTTGAGCTTGTCGCGGTTACCTTACTGTACGAAGGAATATGGTTATTAAAATCATTCGGCAATGATGCAGCGTAAACATTGTTTTTATATATAAAGAAAAAATCAGTAATTGTTGCCGAAGCCGTGGAAGTAGTATTTACCGTTATAAAATCCTGATGCGTTTGTAAGTTGTATTCCCCTACATACACCTTTTTCTTGTTGGCCATCACTGTTGAAATAGTATTTTGTGGCAGATACACATCTGTTTTTTCTTTGGTGATCGTATCTATACGGATCACTTTATTATCTAAATTATCTTCCTGTTTTGGCACAACACACAGTACGTGGTAAACGTCCTCAATGTACCCAAACTGACAAGACAGACCTAAGCTTTCATGATTAAAAAATGTTTCCCGGCCATTTTTGTAATACAATCCATTTTTGCCATCATAATCAAGCATCATATAGGGATACGTTTTTACTATTTTCTCTTTCTTGAGGCTATAAATCACCGTTTTTCCACTGAGTGGAATTTGTACCAATACTAAATCGCCATGAAATGACACTCGATCTGCGGTATGAGCAAAATCATAGGTGTCATCAAATACCACCAAATTGTTTTTAGCAAAATAGACACTATGATTTTTGACTGTCTGGTTTGGATGCTTAATGCTAAGGAGCAAAAAGAAAAAATAACCAAACCCAAGTATCAGTAAAGCAATAATGATCGATATTTTAAATGTTTGTTTTTCTTCCATAGTATTTAGTGTATATATCCTTTCGGATCAACTGTAACCCAATTCCCGTTCTGATTTACCCGTACCTCATAATGCAAATGCACTCCGGTTGCTTCCCCTGTTTGACCCATGATGCCGATTGGCTGTCCTGCTTTTACTTCTTGTCCGGTTGAAATAAAAGAGGTAGCCAGATGAACATACCGGGTCAGCATTGTCCCATCAGTGTTAACGACATCAACATAATTTGCTCCGTATTGGTCAACTGCGTAGGTTGCCTTTCCGTTCATCGTTGCAAAAACAACTAACTGGCCAGTTTTTAGATACGCCTTATTTGTCTCCAAATACGTATTACTTGGCACAAAATCAATACCTGTATGCACACCATCAAAGAAATGGTAGGCAGGATCATGGTAATCCATTGTCGTACCAGTATTCGTAAATCCATTCCCGCCTAACGGATTTCTTTGCGGAATATTCGTGTCAGTAAATCCTGCTTCGATATATCCCGTAAGTCCGGCCAACAACTGATTGCCTGTTAACCCTATGGTCGTTGGGCTTGTTCCCGATCCATGAAAGAGAGTGAATGGGTAGAAAATAACACTCAGAATTAAACAAAGAATGGCGATCCCAATAACTACCATGCCCCCTATTCCCCAAAGAATCATTCCTTTGTATCGAACAACAATCTTTGACACAAACGGAATAGGAATCAATGCGCTTAACACTACTTCCAAAATCAGATCAATTAAAAATCCGATTGGTCTCTCTTTTATTTCTTTTAATGTGCGAATGCCACGAAACATTGATTTAGTCTTCATGGCTTTGAGCCTCTTGGGTCAGTACCAAATCCCGCTCACTTGGCAAAACTTGAATATATGCCCCGATATGTTCATTCTCTCGAAAAATAACCACTTCTCCTTTTCGCATACTTCCCAAACTCTTTTTTTCTTCCGGCGTCATGGGGTAAATCTTATCCATCAGTCCTAAGGTTGCGTAGGATTGTTTGAGAAGAATTTTTGTTTCGGAATTTGTGATAATTGCCTTACCAAGCTCATTATCTAAAAAGTCCTCAACGTCCTGGGTGATCGAAACAACCCCCAAGTCACGCTTCCTGGCAACTTTTACCAGCTGCCGATAAAACTCGGCCACCTCCGGGTCAGAAAGCAGCATATGCGCCTCGTCAATAAAAAGCATCCGGCGTCTATCGGTCAAGGTATTGACTAAATTCCAAAGAATTGCGGTTAACAAGTACATGGCTGGTGCTCGTTTTTCATCTTTTTTGAGTTCTGACAAATCAAAGACAATAAATTCACTATCCAGGTCGAGTCTTCGCTCTGAGGTAAAAATGCCCTGCATACTCCCCTCGTATAACACTTTGAGATATTCTTGCATTGGACTATCTTTTAAGAGCTTTAAAAACTCATCGAAGTTTTGTTTTTTACTTTTTTTATAGAGTTGAATCAGCACCGTATCCAAAAGAGCTGAGTTATACATTTTCTCCGGCATAAAGAATTTGAAAAAGGTTTTGAGGGTTGAAATGTGGCTTAAAATTTCGTCCTCTGTTTCTCCATACACATAAAAAGGATTGATCCCATTATTTCGAGAAAATTGAATCACTTCTCCACCCAATTGCTTTGCGAGCTTCACGTATTCTCCTTCCGGGTCAACAATGATAATCTGCGTTCCTTGCATAAACATGCGAGATGCCAAGATTTTTGAAGTAACGGACTTTCCTGCTCCACTGACACCAAAAATATTGACATTATTATTTCGAGACGTAAACGGATTAAAAAAAACCACTGAATTGTGATAGACGTTTGTGCCTAAAAAGATGCCTTTGGGATCATACAATGATTTCGTCACAAACGGCATAAGTACCGCAGCACCACTTGATTCGATAACCCGGTCTTCTCTCACATTATCAATGTCATAGGGAAAAAGATTTCTAAAGGCTTTTTCCTGGCCATAAGAATAAATATTTAACACCAACTCCATCCCTTCTGTTTCGTTGATAAAGGCTTTTTCAAGTTTTTGTAATTCTTCCAGGGAGTTTGCTTCTAAAGCGCAATAAAACCCATAAATCATTGCCCGTTCACGCTCATAAGTAATGTTCTCGGCCAGATTGGTTGTTTCAAGAATGTCTTTATCCACTTGCGGATCCCGGATGAGTCCTTTTTGTTCCCGTTGCATTTGGACTGTTTCTAAGGCTGATATTCTTCGTCTGGCGGTTTTAAGAATATCCCCATTGGTTGTTGGTTCGACAAATACTGAAATCTGAAATGGGATTGGTGAAGCAAGCAGTTTGAAATATAACAGCTCGCTACATTCTTGCGGCACACCGGCTAAGTAATAGATTTTAAGATAACGTTCTCCGATAATGAGATGTTTTGGATGTGCTTCAAGAAAATTCGCTTTGTAGGTGGTAAGATTTTCTTGTCTCGTTTTACTGGTTGCGATTGTCCGAACACTTTTATCATATTCTCTTTTAAACACAAAATAATCCTTGAGGTTTTTCAGCATGACAATTGGATTATTACTCTTTTTAAGAGTTGGTTTTACCAGCTGCAGAATATTACTTGTCGGATATTTTCTCTTTAATTGCTTTTCCTGATCCTCTATTTCCCAATTCCCTTGCTCGACATTCTCTTGCAGCTGGCCATTCTCTTTTTTTAATTGCCTGATATGTTTTTCAAGCTGTGTCACTTTTTCTTCAAGTGATCGCTGTTTTTCTTGCTGTTGTTTTGTCCGCGTATCGTGAGCCAGAGACAATAATTGCGTAATAAGAGGTTCTTTCGCTGGCTGATTTACGACAGTCTCATGTTTTTTGCTGTGCTGCTTCTTTTTTTCTTTTTGTTCCTGTTTAATCAATTGCTCGATCTCCTTTTGCATGACTTCTAACTCTTTCAGCTTTGATTTTTTCGGTTTTTGAGCGTGTCCATTGGCAAACCCATTGGTTTGTAGTAATAATTTTTTACTCATTTCAAAAGCCTCCTCATGTAGCTCTCCAGCTCCTCGTTGGTCAGTTTCTTTGTTTTTATATGACACCCTTCAAGAGCTGTCGAAACCCGGTTATACATATCCTCAAGTCTGCCAATCGCATCAACCTTTTGAGATACATTATTGGTATCCGCGCTGACACTAAAAACGCCATATTGTTTCACGGTGAGCAAATTTTGACTCTCCACAAAAGCAAGGAGATCTTGTTGGTAGTTGGCAACCATTTGTTCCTTCTGCTTATTCCTCTTCGGCAGCGATTTATATACATGGAGCAAATGGTCGGTAAAATCTTCTGATTTGGCTACTTCTTTTCTGACAATAATTTGCAGTCTTTGCGGTAGAATATGCAGGGCTTGTTGGAGACTGCCAAAAAAACTAGTTCGTTCTTCACTGTTCAACGCAGAAATGTCATAGGGTTTGATAGCAAATATTTTACTGATTCGGTGTTTCTTGAGAATAAGGTTGTCTTGGATAGTAAAATCGGTGTAATATGCGCCTAACTCATTACCTCTGAAGTGTTTTTTAGTCAGAAAAAAATATAATGCCCGGGAGGCAATCTTATATATCGGCTGATTATCTCTTTGTAGTGTTGCGATAAAAAAGAAGGCCATCTCTAAAATCGCGAGCAGGAAAAGGTACGAGAGAACATTGAAATCACCCAGAGTGAGTTTAAATAATAAAAAGGTAAACCCAGCAATTCCTACCGCAACAAGAACAAAAACAACTGTGTCGGTAAACAACAAGGTTCTGAATAATGATTGTCGTAAATTGTCTTTGTAAATGTGTACGCTCATACTATTTCCAAGCTCCCCCTCCATGTTCCTTATCGTCTTTTTCTGCTTGCTCGGCTATGTGTGCCCAGAAAAGATTATCTTGTGCCTTGTGAAGATCTCGCCAATGTTTCCCTGACTTTTTTTCTTTTTCTTTCGTATTACCCTTAAAAATATTGATTGCTGTTCCAATAAGCCAAAACACAATTATTAACCCAATAATAATCATGAAAATATCTTGAGCCAATTGAATTTCATTTATGCTCATGCCTGTTCTCCAATCTTTCCAAGTGAAATTATCCGTGTCGTTGCTCTTTTTGATCGTGCGCCAGTTGGATTATCGTAGTGATTAACCATGTATCCTTGTATTCCCTGTTTACTGAGTGTTCCCTGATTCATTTCTAGATTATGTTTTACTCGAACCGGATCGCTTCGTTTGGTAACGTGGGCATATTTACTGTCATGCCCTTGTTGCATTGCCTTCTTGGTTGCAGCAGCGTTATATGGATTTCTTCCTGAAAATTGAGAGATGTCAACGACTTGTCGTTTACTCAAGGACACTTCTCTAATTTGGTTTTCTTTGTAACCACTTGCTAATGCGTCTCTCTTTGAGGGGAAGGTGTGCGTAAGATCATTTTTTTCATCGTAATAACTGTATCCCTTTCCACTAAGCGTATATGTGCCTTTCATTTTATCCCCCTGCTCGACAGTAAAACCGTTATTACTAAAATCTCTGGCATAATTTGAGAAAGGTGATGCTGATGGTGGCATGGCTTGTACTGAACCTTGTTGTTTTAGCGTACTTGGGACGTATCCTTCCGGTGGGTTTCCATAGATGGTATCCACTCCCCCTTTAATACCAGGATTTAGCATGTCTCCACCATATTGTGCATCTACAACAGGCCGTTCCCATGCAAGGTTAGGCACTCGCTTTGGAGGACTACCAAAACTGTCAGCAATACTTTTCCCTACTTTTTTTACTCCCTGCACACCAGCCTTACCATATTGGACACCTTTCTGTGCAAGTTGCTTTCCTCCTAAAAATCCAGCAACCATACCACGGGCTGCTACAGCTGCTTCAAAATTTAATCCTGCTGCTACCCATACATCGGCAAAGATGCGAGCTGCAAGCACATTGACTGTTCCGAGAAAAAATAATGAAGTGATGTAAAGAAACAATAATCCCAGATTTGCTCCCTGTGCATCTAAAACGCTTCGTACAATCATCATGACCATCATATAACCAAGTGCAAAGGCTGGCTGATGGATTATCAAGGTAAACCAAATTTTAAGAAAATTATTAAATATTCCCTGTGTTTTTTCGGTTATCACAAATGGGAGAACGAGAGGATAAACAAGACTCAGGAATAACAGCGATAAGAATCGAAGCGCAAATTGAGTCAGGATAAATAAAATACCGAAGATGAGGGCAATAACAGAGGCGAGCGCAAGGACGACTAGAACAACAAAGTGTCCTGCTGATTGGAGGAAACTTGACCAACCAGCACTTGGTACAGCGAGACTTTCCGGGGTTGATTTCCCACTGGCAATTTGTTGATCTGCTTTAGTGTAAAAATCATTGGAAAATGTGGTGAGACTTGTTTCAGCTTTAGGCAGTACGGGGGCAGTAGTCAATGCTGTTGTTAACGCGTTTCCAATTTTGATTGACTGTGTTCCTAAAAGAGGAACCAGTAATACTAACAAACAGTAAACAATAATTCTCCCAAGAAACGGTCTTATAAACGCTATTTTTCCACTAATCATGTTCGATCCCCCGACAGAAAAAATAAGGAAGGCGACCATTGCAACTGAGAGTGCGGCAAAGGCATTACGAAACAAAGATAAATTGGTGATAGCTGTCCCATCTTTCAGATGGACGGTGTTACTAAATAAATCTTCCGGGGTGGAAAAGACAAATCCTCCGGCGAATGAATCAAGGTTGCCAATAAAACCCTTGATGCTTTCAATCGTGCTATTGGCACTACTGGCTTGACTCATTTCGGTTGGAGTTGATGACGGCGTTGGAGTGTCGGTTACAACTGGATCAGCGGCAAAAACTGGCATTGCAAAAGACAAGGAAAATACAAGAATACTGATAATGACAAAGAAACGTACCATACAAAACTGCTATCGAAGGAGGAAGATTTTTATTGTCCAGCTGCTTGTGTTGCTGAGTTGAGTACACCAGCAAGCCAGGGTGCAACCCAAATCAACACTCCGCCTAACACAATCGCACCCATCGCCGATAATATCCCTATTTTCCTACCCGTATTATCACCACTGAGCGCAAGCATAAATCCAAGAACAACCAAAACGCCTGCCGCAATCACGGTATACGACATCTGTCCGGTCTTAATAATTGACCAGACAAAATTTAATACTTTACTAATATCAATTGGTTGAGCACTCGCGTACCCTGATGTTCCACCGTCCATAGTTTAAAAACAAAAAACTCATCCAACAAATTTTCATTTCTGAAAAATTGCTGATGAGCAGTGTTTGGAATCTTACCATGTGATTTATGGGATTGCAATAGTTAGATACGTTTTGTTCTAGAAATTTAATAATTATTTAATATTTGGCATGTCCGTAAGATCAAGAACGATTTCATTAATAAAACCGATTTTGGTTTCTTCATCGATTGCCTCTCCCCTATCCATTTGTTCTTTAAGTGTATGAAGACGTTTTGTTGCAGTAAGAAGTGGTTGTAATAAAGTTTTGTGATCTCGTGCATAAATGATTTCACTCATTTTCATAATTGAGGGAAAATCTGTCTTTCGTTCTAAATAACTAACCAGATAGGTTACAAAATTCATGTGCAAAATATGTTGGTCAACGTCTATTTTCATACTTAATCATTGCTATACCGTCTTTTGACAGTAATTTTTATTATCTATTTATGCCTTATCTATAATGTTCTTTGTATACTTACCGTCTATAGACGGTGGATATATGGCACGTGTGAAAGTAATCTTCTTTTAACACTATTTTTGGCTTATGCTTTCTTTTGGGTTACACAAAAAATTTGGTGATCATATACGTCATTTGCGTAAACAAAAAGACTGGACGCAAGAGACTTTAGGTGAAAAAGCAAATCTTGATTGGCGGTATGTTGGTGATGTTGAAAGAGGCGAAAAAAGCCCAACACTTGAAACAATCCGAAAGTTGGCAAAAGCATTGAAAATATCGTTAGCTGAGTTATTCTCATCATTTAAGTAAGCTGTTACTTTTGCCCATGTAACCTATTTTTCTGTCCTCTTAGCGTTACTTTTTAGTAATCTACCTATGAAAATTACACTATTTAGACAACTTTGTCAATTATTCCTACTAAATACTTGCCCAAATAGTGCATAGTGTTTCTTTTGTTTTCCTCGTAGCCTTTGCTTATGAAACAGACACCATCACTTCGAAACAAATATTTTGTTTTAGGGCAAAACATCCAAAGGTTACGAAAATCGAAAGGTATGTCACAGGAACTATTGGCCGAAAAAACCGGATACTCTTCCCATTACATGTCACATATTGAAAATGGCAAAAAGAAGGCAAGTTTAAAAGTGATTTTTAAAATCGCTGATGAATTGCAAGTAAAGGTACGGGATTTGTTTCCGTTCTGATGGGGTTACATTTGATCTGTAAATTTAACATAAAGCCGTTCTCTATCCTTTGCTAAATCAGCAAGTTGCTTTTCAACTCTTTTTATAGATTCTTGAATGTGAGGTTTTTCTCTTAGGTCAAGCACATTGCATAATTCTGCGTATTGGGTAACCATCTGTCTTCTTCGTACATCAAGAGCCTTTCGTACCATCTGCCATTGAATGTGAGGACTCAATGTATGCCACTCCGCAAAATTTGCAAGATATTCAGGATCGTATTCACCAAAATCAACGGCTTCGTGAAGCGTCATGTCTGATTTCTTTGGAGGAGGAGGTGCAGATGATAAATTTTGCTCTTTTGGTTCAATTTCATCCATATAGGTATTATACATCAAGAACATGCTAGAATAGTAATGAAGACATGCTTGAATTGGCATCAAACACTATAAAGGCACTGGGAATATTTGGTCGGCTTTCCAAAGACCAAGAAAAATATTTCGATGCTTTGGAAGCAAAATATAGCAAAAAACCAAATTCTGAGGTATATGAAATTTTTAGGCATTTAACTCTTACCTTCATTAACGATGCCTCAATCAGTGATGTCCGCGAAGAACTCGATCTTCTTCATGATTTGAAACGATTTCTGCCTGTTAAGCTTCGTCTTAAGAAAGCTTTTGTCAAAGATGAGGTAACTATGGCTGGAGCTGAGCATATAGCGATTGAATTTGGACTGGAACAAACAAAAGAGCTTGTAGAATTCGTCAGAAGTAGAGCTGGTGACAAAAACACAGTAGCAACACCGTATACAAAAGTAGTTTGGTTTGTACCCAAAGAAAACCAACAAGCGGTTATCGATGAACTTTCTGACTTTAAAGAAATGATTTTTACTGACTTTTATTTGGTGAGTAACAAACAAAACGATGCAAACACGATCTATACAACTAATCGTTTCTTGTCGAAAAAATAATTAAATGATAAAAACTGTGTCGTTTGTCAATAATTCCTTTTTTAAAAATCAGGGGGAACTTTCGCTCCCCCATTTTCTTATACCCCATGTAGTTTTTTAACCTCTGACAGGCTGCAAGGAGTAAACGTCAGATCACGTTCAATCGGTAATCCTGTTAACCCTCTTATCCCTCGTTTTGCCGTTAGCAGATCACTCAGTCTAAAATATCCAAGCTCTGCTTCATGTCCAATCACAAAACCGAAGAAAAGAAAATCGTTATCTACTTCCTCCCCTTCCAGCACATACCATGTCCACGATCCGGTTGGATCGAAATATTTTATGTGTACCATAGGATCTTTCTCGTTTTCTTGAGCGTAAAGTGTCGGAAGATTTTCTTTAATTTCTTGTGGTAGTAAATTCATTTTGTTCACCTCCCCTCTTTTTGTATTTATCGGGCAACTGCCTTGCCCGGATACCTGTTTGAAAAACAAAGCTGGAAAGGAATTTTCAAGGGCGGTGAGGAACGAACCGTTTATCTTGACCCTTGAAAAGGAAAACCAAAGAGGTTTCGGAAATCAGATTTCAGACGAGTTTTTAAAGTGTTGTTAAACGCCACAGGCTTTTATTGCAGGAACTTTTTTGTTGTTAATGAGGATTTATATGTTTTGAGATTTTTATTTGTCAAAACGCGTTGTAGGGCGTTACAGAATTGACAAACGGTACCACCTTAAGACACTCGAGTTTGAGCGACTATTTCGTCTACAAAACGGCCTTGGCCTTTGGTATAAGCTCGCCAGTCGATGTCGTCTGGCATGGTTGGCAACGGTTGCAACCATCGGCTGGCTAGTGTCATTAGGCATACTCGACTGACCGCGTCGCTTCCCTTTTTGTTTTGGGGTGACTGGTAGAGTAAGTAGGCTGCCTCTGCCCATTGTTGCACCGTGATGGTCTCGCCTTGTTGATGAGCTGCCTCTAGCTGGAATAGGTAATCATAGAGTCCTTGCCGGATAGCCGATATATCAGCCTCTGTCCCTGTTTTTATGTAGATAAAGTCGCCGTTGACCTCGAATCTACTTGTATCTACACCGCTAGCTCTCGCACGTTCTATGCCTATCCTGTTCTGCTCGTGTGCAGCTTCCCTACGCAAGAGCGAATTACCGTTTACCTGGCGACCATCAGGCAGCCTAACCCGGTTTTGCAAGACACCTCCAAGATTGCCTTCTTCGTCAAAGCGGGCAGTAACCCACTCGCCCACCTCAGCGACTAGTCGGCTCGCCGGAGTCTCCTCACCGCCTGCGTATCTCCCCAGGGTCTCATCCCACTCGTAGCCCTTGTGCCAGAATCCAACGCTAGAACCTACGGGATCGACATTTGGGCTCTCGTCGGTAATTGGATCAACAAAGCGTTGAGCATCTCGTGGAGCGGCGGAACCAGAGCTGGCTGTGCCACGTTTCACCGCCAGCTGGTATCTCCAACCCTCTAGTTGACGATAAAGATCCGCAAATACCTCGGGTAACTGTGCTTCTGGCTTCGAGGTAAGAACGGCATTTAGTCTGCTAGCCGCACTGTTGGCGGCATCAGCTTGCTCTGTAGCGAACCAGTCTACATCCGCGAGTGTCAAATTGTTTCTAAGAGCCATCCGTGGTGTGGGAAAATCCTTAGGAGAGAGACGTCTCCCTAACGGTCCTGAGGTCTCGCGTAAATGCGTTCTTTCATCCTTTACTCTCTCTCTCTCTGGGTAGGATCAGGTTGTCCTGGCAATCTTTCTGGAACTTCTGGCATATTAATAATATCTAAAATAGATTATTCTTCAATAAAATGCAAGGGTAAAATTACGCTTCCTTTTGTTTATTTCAACGGTCTCAATTTTCTCTCTTAAGCCAAACAATAATCTCACAAATAATCCCCTTTGCGGAGGACAATTTTTGTTAAAAAAAACGCCCTGGCGTTTTCATACTGCCAAAAAAATTTCTCTCACAACCTTCGCAAAGGGGATTGGCAAAGACCCTCTTCTCACATTGTTTGGCTTTATCTCACCGGATAAACGTGAGTTATCTAATTACACACTTCTATGTAATTCGTGCCTGAAAATAAGGGTGCGTTTTAAGAAAAATGATTGTTTTTTATGATGTTTAGCCTTGGAGAGTTTTGGAGGTATCGATTTTTTACATTGTTTTGTAAACAAATTTTGTGTTTGGATTTACTCCGGTTATGTCTTCTAAAACGGTGAAGAAATACGGCATTTTTTTCTTGACACTCCCCTGTTGTTTGGTAATACTTTTTGCTTCATAAAGAAAAGAAGTAAAACTATTTTCATTCTTTCCCGATTCTTGAAATATTCGTGCTGCATGGGTGATGTTTGACCTTGTGCTTCTTGCCTCTCCAAATTCAGTTGATATTTCCTGTATCGCTATCTTGATTGGCTCTGGTATTTCTTTATAAGAAATACTTGTACCACCTTTTTTCTCTTTTAATTTTGATTGTAGTAACTCCCCTACTGTTTGGAATTTTTGATCCGTTACTGTACGTTCTGATCTCTTTTGTTGTGTTTTGACATTCGAATTTCGAAGTTGTATATCTGTTTGTTGTATTACTGTTTCTTGTGTGTCTGATTTTCGGACACCCCCCTGTCCATTTTTTATACCCCCCCCTGTCTGATTTTCGGACACGGGGTATTTAGCTTCAAATTTAAGGTTATATGTTGTTGGTTCATCCCCTCGCTCTTTACTCCTATTACGCTGAACTTCGATTATCCCTTTTTCAACTAATCCCTTGATCGCAACAGCTGCTGTGGCTTTTGATAATCCTGTCCCTTTATCAAGTACCTCTCCGTCCCTTTTTGTTATTCCATCAACCATCTGTTTAAGGCTAATAGAATCACTTTCTTTTTTGAATCCAAACGTTCGTCTTACGATATACGACAAAACCTTAAATTCTGCACCTGAACATAGAGGCATAAGAACATCAAAAACATCATCAGGAACGACTGTACCATTGAGGCTGGGAACACCTTTGTAAAAAAATTTATCAGACATAGGGCAATTAAATGTAATATTGTAATATTACATTATTTCAATCTTACTTTATTTTTTCTAATATTGTTTTCAAGTCAGCTTTATTACTTGTAATAAATTTATCAAACAACACAAGTGCAATTCTTAAAATATCTCCTTGACCTATTTTTCCACGCTTACTTTCTTTACTGAGCTTATATGCAATATCTCGTATATATTCAATTTCACGAGGAGTGAGGCGATAACTTTGAACTTTTTCAGCAGATTCGCGTAATTCTTCAATATCTCTGTCTGTAATTTGTAATATTGTAATATTACTTACAATATTGTTTTCTTTAATTATTTTTTTATTTATTTCATTATTACTCTCGTTTATTTCTGGGAAAGTTTTTATAGTAGGTTTATTATCATCAACTTTTTCCATAGAAGAAGTGGTGGATGGAGTAGGGGAGGAAGGAAAAAACGCATCTGCGCCTCGCCCCTTTGAGGTTTTTAGATTTTCGGTTAAATCATCCATTTCGAGTGGTGGTCGTTTACTAGCCATTTATTATTTCCTCTGCAACGGTCATATATGCCTTTGCTCCTTCATGATTTGGTTGTTCTATAACTAATGGGATTTTATACCGGGGAGACTCTTTAAATCGAACAGTATCTGGAATGTAGGTATTAAAAAGTTTAATTCCGGAATTTTGTGCTGCTGTAGAGAGAGCTTCAAAAATTTCTTTACTATTTAATGTGGTACGATCATATTTTGTGCCTAACATGCCCAAATATTGTAAATCTGGATTGGTAATTGAACGTATTTTACCTATGGTTTTTGCCAACATATCCAGTCCACGTAAGGCCAAGTGTTCCATAGCCATAGGGATAAGAACTTCTTTTGAAGCGGTGAGAGCATTAATAGTTAACATTCCAAGACTAGGTGGGCAGTCAAGCAAAATAAAATCATAGTCGTCTAAAACTTCTTCCAGCTTTCTTTTTAATACCTGTTCTGAGGCTAGAAGCTGTTTCAATTCGATTTCTGCACCAGCGAGGTCAATATTTGAAGGAGCAAGATCAAAGCCAAATTTTGTTTTCATTATGATATCGGTAAATCCCATATCATCATCGACAAGCACGTTATAGACTGTTTTGTTTAATGTATCTGTAGCAATTCCAATACTCACTCCTGAACCACCTTGAGGATCAAGGTCAATAATTAGTACACGTTTGTTGCTTAAAGCTAAGGCAGCAGCTATATTTAGTGTAGAAGTAGTTTTTGCAACTCCACCTTTTTGGTTCGCAATTGCAATAATGCGTGTGCCAGAGGATACTCGACTAGCCCTGTTTTCAATTGCTTCTCGTGGTATTCTATACTCACGACCTATTTTAGTAGATGGAAGTTTGCCACTTTTGATCCAGCGAGCAACTGTATTAGTATGTACATTAAGAAGTTTTGCAACCTCCTCGGTAGATAAAAAAGAATTATCGTTAGCCATATTTACTTCTGATACTCTATGATGTGTTATTTTCTTTAATTAACACCAATAACCACCATATACTAACAATATGTCAATTATTTGGTGTATTGTCAAGTGGCGATACACATAATAAAAATTTATAGATTTTAAATAAGTAAACTGTTTGTAATATTACAATATTACATTATTGTAAATCTAGCTTCAATTCTGTTTAGTTTTATGTTTCGTTGCCCTTTTTAATTTTTTGAACGCTCGGCAGCTTTCGTTATAAATTGTGAATTTTATATATTTGTTTTCAGGTGGTGTTTTTATGCCGGGGAAAGAGTATATTGACAACATTTTCATTATATTGTATACTTTCACTGAAAAGTGAAAATGAATAATTGATGAAAAACGTACAATTTACAACACAAATTATAGATCAAATTCCAAACAATTTACCAGAAGGGGTTACGCTTGAACAATTTAAGTTAGATTCAAGAGGGAATATGGGTGTTGATGGAACAGCTGTCTTGAAGGCGGGGAATCAAGTGTTTCCGATAGCTTTTGAAGTGAAAAATACGGGAGGAACAGCAATATTTCGGGAAGCAGCACGAGAGATAAAAACCTACGGGGAAGAAAGTGGATCAGTTCCATTTGTGGTAGGAAGTTTTTTTGGTGAACGTTCGCGTCAGGTTGCGAAAGAAGAGGGAGTAGGTCTTATTGATCTTGCGGGCAATTTTTATTTGAAACAAGACAATATGTATGTTGAACGAATTGTTGACAAAAACCCGTTTACGCAAAAACTACCATTAAAAAATCTTTTTGCACCTGTATCAAGCAGAATAAGTCGTGTACTACTCAGTAATCCTCAAAAGGAATGGATATTGCAAACATTATCACAAGAAGCGGATATGAGTTTAGGCCAAACATATAAGGTAATTGAACGTATGATTGAGGAAGAATTTGTGGTACGAAACAATAAAAATAAGTTAGTACTGAAAGACCCCTCAAAACTGGTTGAGGCATGGAAACAAGTCTATCCTACCTATAACCAACAAAAAATTACCCTTTTTAGTTATGAACGGGATTACGCAGCCGTCCTTGATTCGATACTAGAACTAGGTCAGAGGGAAAACATGCCTTACGCCCTTGGATTTTTTACCGGAGCAGATGTAATAGCGCCATTTATCCGAGGATTATCAAAAGTACAGGTGTATATACCAACACTTGAAGACATTGGGAAATGGAAGACAGTACTGAATTTACAAGACACACAAAGAGGAGGAAATGTTGAATTCTATATACCTTACGATCAAGGAATCTTCTACAAAACACAACAAATTAAGAGTACAATAGCAGGGGATGTCCCAGTCGTCAGTAATGTACAGCTGTATATGGATTTATTTAATAATCCAGCACGAGGAGAAGAAGCGGCACAACACTTGCGAGAGGTAAAATTACAGTATTAAAAACATGAAAGATCCAGAGGGAGTACGAACAAAACTATCATTTGGGGGAAGTATTGCAGAGATTTCTTTATCTCATTTGCTTGAATTGATGCTCATGCTTAAATCATACAAAGAGGGTTTAGTTATTGTCGGCGGATGGACACCATACTTCTTGTTGCAAAAATTTCAAAGTAAGGCTGTAGAATTTCAACACGCAGGATCAATAGATATTGATATTGCTATAGACCCAAGCGTAATAGATGAAACGCAATACTCAAATTTATCTGATCTGTTACTGGCAAGGGAGTACAAGCCAAATCCAAAATCTGAGTTCTCATATATAAAAACGGTTAATACAGAACTTGGAGAAAGGCAAATCGTTGTTGATTTTCTCGCTCCATATGAAGGCGGTACGGGCAAACAGCATAGGAATCAAAGAGTGCAAAATGATTTTCTTGCTCGTAAAGCCAAAGGGGCTGATCTTGCCATCACTAATAAAATAGAAGTTACTTATGAAGGACATTTACCAAATGGGTCAATCGCTTCGGCAACATTTTATATTGCCGATATTGTGGCAATTTTAGCCATGAAAGGCTATGTATTAGGCGAACGACTGAAAGAAAAAGATGCCTACGACATTTATAGCCTTGTTATGTATTACAAAAATGGAGTTGAATCAATTGTCGAAGAGGTAAAACCGTTTGTAGCTCATGAATTGATGCAAGAGAGCCTAAAGAATCTTCAAGAAAAGTTCAAAACAAGAGACTGGGTAGGTGCTGCGTTAGTTGCTGATTTCTTTAAAGACGAAGGGGAAGAGAGAGAAGAAAGAATGACACAGGCATATTTACAAGTGAAACGATTACTTGAATTGTTAAATTTTTAATTTCCTCTGCTCTTTAGATATTTATTTTTATCCAAAATTAATTTTTCAAACTCGAGAGTAAAGAATGGTAATTGGGGACAGGGGTAAAAGATTATAAGCCACATCCATTGGCCAGCTGCAGAAAGGCGGCCAACACGATTTTTGAAGCTGAGATAAAAAAGATTGAGAAAATAAACTTTTTACTCTGAGATAATTCTTTTCAAATTTAAAATGATGTATAATCCTTCTTTTTTTTTCGTTAGCCTTGTGGAGCATCCCAGACTACATCAATTTGAATCAATTATAAAATAAGCATCATTTGAAAGCCATTTAGTTTGTGTTTATTTACATTTTCGGAGAAGTAACATTACTTCGGGGAATCAGAGGGTTTCCGCTTTATTAGAATAATAAAAAGGAATAGTTAATAGGGAAAAGAGGAATACTACTTGATTCCGCGAAGTGATATAATAAATATATGGCACAAGATCAACTCCCGATGTTCAAACGAAAAACGTTTGCTGCCAATCTCCACAGACAAAGCATTGATCCCGTAGCACCAACAGGGGAGAGTAGTGTCATGAATACCTTACCAGCATATTTAGCCTTCCTTGAGAGCAGTAACTATTCTCCAAGTACCACAGAAAAATATTTTACTGATGTTAAAAAGCTTTCTTTGTTTCTCCGAGAGAAGAAAATAGGGGAGATAACCGAGCATGATCTCCAACAATGGATTGGTGGTCTTCTTTCGCCACAGGGAGAGAAATTGGATCGGAGAACAATCAATCGGAAGGTGAGTGCCATTATCAATTATTTCTCTTGGCTCAGGTCACTTGAGGCGATTACAGATGATCCGACTACTTCTATCAGTAACCAACGGATTCGATCACCCTTACCAGATTATCTCTATGAGAGCGAGTGCAAAATGCTTTACGAAGTGGCCAGTAAAGATCCTCGGACATATCTTTTAGTATTACTCCTCCTTGAGACAGGAATAAAAAGCAAGGAACTCTTTAGCATCAAACTTGCAGATATTGATACGTCCGATCCCTACCGACCGGAGTTGTGGATCAAACACAAGGGCAAAGAGGTAAAGAAAGACAGAAAAGTAGCCCTGCCACAAAATTTTATACAAGTTTACCAACAATACCGAGAACAATATACTATTGAAGATCTCCTTTTTCCATATACTGATCGATTTGTTCAAATGCTCTTTGTGGAGCTGAAAAAGGAAGCCAAGGTTGAGAAAGAGCTGACACCTAAGACCCTGCGCCATACACACGTTGTACGGGCGTACAGAAGGGGAGAGGATAAAGAAAAAATCTTTGATCGTATTGGTCTCGCACCGGATTCGAGACAAGAAGCGGATGAAGTTTATACCAAGTTGGCCGGGAGGGGGATATAGATAGATGATTAATCAAAAAACATTTTAATAGCACCAATCACAATACCTTGTACTATTACTTTATTTCTTGGGAGTACTATTGGTGTATATTCTTTTTTATTATACGGATTTAAAACAATAAAATCGCCATCCGGAATATATTCTTTAATTGTAGCCTCATAGCCGTCTCCTGATCCTTCAGTAGCAGCAACAATTACATCTCGAGGATTTGCAGTCTCTTGTTTTTTAATTAAGGCTAAATCTCCATCGTCTAAGTAAGGAGACATTGAATTTCCGGTCACTCGTAGCAAAAAAACGTCTCTTCTTCCTTTTAATAATCTAAGTGGCACTGCAAGGGTATCTTCGTAATTTTGTTCTGCCAGTAACATAGGCCCACCAGGAGCTGTTCCCAATATTGGTACTTCAATAGATTCATCTTTTGCTTTACCCGTTTCCTGATCAATAGGAGTAATTATTTCAATTGACCTACTTTTATAAGGCGATCGTTTAATAATGAGCGAATCTTCAAGTTCTCGCAGAGCACCTACAACTTTACGAGTAGAGAGACCAAGCACCCCTTCAATTTCCTTAATAGATGGAGAATTTTGATTTGAATTTAGCCTCTCTTGTATAAGACGATATACTTTTTTCGCTTCTTCAGAGGGGTTCAGCATACTGTAATTGTAATATGATTTTCCGAGAATTGTCAATATGCTTTAATATGCGTTTCTCCCGCATACTACCGGAACATTGACCCATATTCCGTTGACATTATAGTAATTCATGATAAAATATATATGAGGTCTATAGACCTCAGCGTTCCAATTACTGGGTTTGAATATCAAACGACTCAGTCAGTTAGGAGGTGACATAAATTATGCCAAAACATCAATATCATCCGGGACAACCAGCACCAATTTCAGGTGAAATGGACATTATCGGACCAAGGGGAGGCGATACCGATAAGGATAGGACAGTGATCCTCAATAAACCGTTACCGCCAACCCCAAAACCCGGGCAAACATATCAAATCCGTGAACGAGCTCATAATAGAGCAGGACATGGTAAATAGTAAGTAAAACGTAAAAGGTCTATAGCACCTTTATTATTTGACGATAGCAGAAATATGGGAAAAATGAAGTATTAAATATGAAAGATAAATCTCAAATCGGAAAATGTCATATATGTGGAACTGTTGCAAAATTGTCTTACGAACACATTCCACCTCAAAAAGCATTTAATAGTCAAAAAGTAAAAATGTTTAAAGGATCGGATTTTAGAAAAGTCGTGGAATCAAAATCTTTTTACTGGGAATACCCAAAATTACACCTCAAATATAGTCAGAAACAATCCGGAGCAGGTTGGTATACACTTTGTGAATCCTGCAACAATAATACAGGCAGCTGGTATGGAGATGCGTTAGTAAGATTCATATTTGAAGGTTATATAAATATCAAACTTCTTGGAGGAGAAAACAATCTACATCACATGAATAAATATAGCTTTACTTTTAAACAAATCTATCCTCTCCGAATTATAAAAGAAGTATTTGCTATGTTTTGCTCTATAAATCCTCCTGAGTTCACAGATAAGTTTCCTGATATCAGAAATTTTATCTTAAATCGTGATTCAAACGAGCTTGATGTCACTAAATATGCACTGTATTTATATATCATTCAGGGTACTATTGCGCGATATATTGGTGATGCAAAAATGGGTCAGCGTCAAAAAGATGGAAGCATAATTTTAAAAGAGTTATCAGAGTGCAATGCGCCACCGTATGGAATACTTCTTGAGATCGAACCTAAACCTTTTGCATTTCCAACGATAAATATTATCGACTTTGCAAAATATAACTATAACGACAGGGTAGATTTACAAGTTGAAATTCCAGTGTATGAATGTAATTCCATGCTTCCTGCCGACTACAGAACAAAAGAGGAAATTATAGAAACAGGGAAAATAAATAGAGCAAATAATACACCTGGGTTAATTGGATTCAAACCAAAATAATAATCTTATGTTATTACTTACAAAAGAGGGACTAAGTAAAGAAGGTTAGCAAATAACATTTTTCATGTCGCAAAATAGATTTTAAGCACGAATCTTACATAACGTACGTTATTGACATTACGGAAGATTTCTGATAATATATTTATATAATGACAAATGTAGTAAATGTTACACAAGTTCGAGATAACCTTTCCGAAATTTTAGGAAGGGTTAAATATGGTGAAGAAATTGTTACTATTGAAAAAAAGGGTAAACCGTACGCCGTTATTATTAGTCCCGAACAATATGAAGCGTACCAAAAAGCAGCAAAAGAAAAACTTTTTGCAGTTGTCGATAAGATACAAGCCCGAAATACACAATACAGCGAAGAAGAAGTCATGAAAGATGTGACAGAAGCAGTAGAAGAAGTACGTCAAGAAATGTATGAACGAGGAAAATAATTTCAAAAGACTTGCAATTGATACGAACAACGTTATAAGTGGCACCATCTCTCCAAATAATTTTTCAAGTCAACTTATCCTTTCCTGGACTCAAGGCGAATTTAACTGGATACAGACTCAAGAAACATTCAATGAACTCAAAGAGGTCTTGAGTAGAGAGAAATTTAAAACGAAATACCATATTGATGAAAAAGAAACACAAGCGTTCCTTGACAATCTTTCTGTAGGTGCAGAATTTGTAACGCCAATACCACAGGAGGACTTACCAATTCATTGCCGAGACGAAAAAGATGATAAATTGCTCGCTTGTGCATTAGCTGGAAATTGTGCTTATCTTATCACTGGTGACGAAGATCTTTTAGTTCTGAATGGAAAACAAGAATTGGGTAATTTAAAAATTATAAAAGCAGCAGAATTTTTAAATAGGGAAGAGTAAAACTTAACACTTCTTCATGTCGTACAATAATGGTTTTATGACATAAGATTAGCCTCAATTTTGGTTAAAAACGCTATAACAATCCCTTTTACGTCTCTATAACTGCAAATATTGCACTTATTGGGTCTAAAT
>Ga0209515_10001783_pt1 | contig 34868 bp, 31 predicted proteins | sample Subgroupgradi54m_FD_187454 | JGI IMG/M metagenome (GOLD analysis project Ga0209515, IMG submission 187454) | Subsurface groundwater microbial communities from S. Glens Falls, New York, USA - GMW60B uncontaminated upgradient, 5.4 m (SPAdes)... ... | reverse complement strand
CCTTGACCAACGCCTTCCTGTCGGGGTTTCTGTTTTATTTTTTTGCAGTGGCTGATGTTCTCGCACAGGACCGTACTCAGTCGGCGGGCGATATATTGCAAGTTGCGCTACCGGTCAGCGCTGTCGGGCTAACGTTCGGTTACAAAGACAGCGAAGGAACGCTACAGTTTGCAAAGTCAGCCGGCGTCACGACGGCCGTCACCTACGCGCTCAAATACGCGCTTCCCGACGATCGCCCGAACGGCGGCAAGCATGCGTTCCCGTCCGGACACACCTCGATTTCGTTTGCCTCGGCCGAATTCATTCGCAAACGCTACGGATCGGAATACGGTGTACCGGCCTATGTCGTCGCGTCGTTTGTTGGGTACAGCCGCGTCGAGTCGCATCAGCATTACACGGATGAAGTCTTCGCCGGTGCGGCCATTGGTATTCTGAGCAGTTATGCGGTTACCACGCCGTATCGAAACTGGACGATACAAGAAGAAGCTGACGGGAAGTACTACGGCCTGCGGTTCAGCCGAACCTGGTAACAATGGTCGATGTGTGAAAGCGGGTACGGGTATCGTAAAACCGGCGGCGCACTAAATCTCAACCGATCGTATTTCAGGCAACGCGTTCTGAAGATCAAGACGCTGTTTGATTTCGACCTCTAGTTGTTTTTGTTGTGTTGCATCGTTAACCCGCTGCCCGTCTGGTGTGAGAATAAAAAAGATATCCTCGGCACGTTCACCGAAGGTCGCGATCTTTGCCGTGACGAGTCTGACCTTGCACGCCGCCAGCGCCAGCGCCACCTGGTAAAGCAGTCCGGGTCGATCCTGCGCAATGACTTCCATCACCGTTGATTGGCCGTTTGGCGAAAGACTGAATGTCACGCTCGTGTCGATCGGAAAATGTTTGAGCGTGCGTGGCAGGTGCGCGTGATGCATGTCCCGGCCGGGGCGCGGCTCCAGCAGTTGTTCGCGCATGGCCTGGCGAATATGTTCCAGCTCGGCGATATCGGTAATCGGCTGGTTGGCGTGATCGAGCACGACGAAAGTATCGAGTGCGTAACCAAAGCGCGTTGTATGAACGCGCGCGTCCCAGATCGAGAGATTTAGGCGGTCGATACCGGCGGTGGTATCGACGAACAATCCTTTGCGGTCGGGGGCGTAGATGAGAATTTCGGTTCCGCCGGCCTCCGCATGGTGACGCGCTGCGACCAGCGGCAGCTCCGAGGCGGAGGCGGTCGTAATGACCGCGGTATGCCATGCCAGGCTGTCGGCGTCGTGGCGCAGAAAATAATCGTTATCCATGCGCGCCCAATGCGCTTCCACCACGTCGCGAGAAATGCCCTTGGACGTGAGCTGCTCGATCACTTCGCGGTGCAGATCGTTGACGCGTGCTTCGAGGTCGATAGGTTCCGCGGTGCCGCGGCGAAGTTCGTGCAGCGTCGAGTGATACAGCATCGATAGCAGGCGTCCGCGCCAGACATTCCATATCTTCGGGCTCGTGCCGCGCATGTCGGCGACTGTAAGCAGATACAGATTGTCGAGATGCTCCTTGTCGCCGACGAGCAGTGCAAAGCGGCGCACCACCTCGGCATCGAAAATGTCCTCGCGCTGCGCCGTGTTCGACATGACGAGATGGTGGCGCACGAGCCAGGAAACGAAGCGGGTGTCGTAATCGCTCATGCTGTGCAGACGGCAGAAGTCTTCGGCATCCTTTTCGCCGAGCACGGAATGGTCGCCGCCACGGCCTTTGGCGATATCGTGGAACAGACATGCCAGATAGAGCCGTTCGGGTTTGACCACGCTTTGACTGATGCTGCTCGCCAACGGAAATTCATGGTTGAATTTCGGGATCATCAGGCGCCGCAGGTTGCGCACGACGAACAGCGTGTGTTCGTCCACCGTGTAGACGTGAAACAGATCGTGCTGCATCTGACCGACGATGCGCCCGAAGACAGGCAGATACTTGCCGAGGAAGCCGTAGGCATTCATGCGCCGCAGCTCGTGTGTCTGGCCGCCCGGTGCGCGCATGATCTCCATGAACAGACTGCGCGCCGCGAGATCATGGCGGAAGCGGATGTCGATGCGCTGCAGATTGGCGCGCACGAGCCGGATCGTATCGGCGCGAACACCCTTGATCTCCGGATGCGTCTGCATGATCTGGAATAATTCGAGCAGCGCAAATGGGGTGCGCTCAAAAATCCTGGCGTTGCGTACTTCGAGAAAGCCGTTGTGTGACTGGAAGCGGCGGTTGATGGGCACGATCTTGGCGCGACCGCGCTTGAGAATGGCCTCGTCGAAGTGCTGCAACAAAATCTCGTTCAGCAGCGACAGATCCTTGATGGTGCGATAGTAGCGCTTCATGAACTGCTCGACCGCCAACGCGCCCTGACGGTCGCGGTAACCGAACAGCTTGGCCAGCGCACGCTGGTGATCGAACAGCAGGCGCTCCTCGCGCCGCCCGGCCAGCTGGTGCAACCCGCAGCGCACCTGCCACAGGAAGTCGCGCCCGCGCACGAGCGTGCGGTATTCGAGTTCGCTCAGGAAACCCTGGTCCACGAGTTCGTGCAGCACCTGCGTGCCGAACTGCCGCTGGGTCACCCACGAAATGGTCTGGATGTCGCGCAAACCACCCGGGCCTTCCTTGATGTTGGGCTCGAGGTTGTAGGCGGTGTCATCGAAGCGCGCGTGGCGCGCGCGTTGCTCGTCGCGTTTGGCTGCGAAGAATTTCTTGCTCGGCCAGATCTTCGAGGGGCCGGTGAGCTTGCGCATCTTGCGAAACAAACGGGTGTCGCCGGCCAGCAGCCGCGTTTCCATGAGGTTGGTCGCAACCGTGACGTCCTTCTTTGCCTCTTTGGCGCAGTCCTTGAGCGAACGCACGCTGTGGCCGATCTCGAGCCCAATGTCCCACAAGAAACGCAGGAACGGTTCGGCAAAGGCACCGACCTTGGTACCGTCGCCGCGCTTGATGAGCAGCATGATGTCGACATCCGAGGCCGGATGCAGCTCGCCACGCCCGTACCCACCGACCGCAATCAGCGCCAGCGGCACGCGTTTGGGCGCGAGGTGCAGGTGATGTTGCCACGCGCGCGCCAGCAGCTCGTCCACCAGCCAGGCCTGCATGGTCACCAGGAACGGCGCGTGCCGCGGACTGTCGAGGTAGTGTTGTTTAAGTGTCTCGCGTCCGCTGCGCAATGCGTCGCGGAATGTCGTCAGGGCATCTTTGGATTTACTGAGGGAACGTTCGAACTCTGCAGTGTTGAAGACGTCGTCTTTACCGAAACGTGCACTCAAGGTTGATCTCCGGCGACGAGCGTGAGGACGTCGTAACCGGAGTCGGTCACGAGCACGGTGTGTTCCCATTGCGCCGACAGCGAGTGATCGCGCGTCACGACGGTCCAGCCGTCGGGCAGCAGTCTCACGTCTGGCTTGCCGGCATTGATCATCGGTTCCACCGTGAAGATCATTCCGGCGGTCAGCTCCATGTCGCCGGTGGGGCTGTCGTAGTGCAGCACCTGCGGGTCTTCGTGAAACTCACGGCCGATGCCGTGCCCGCAGTACTCGCGCACCACCGAGAAGCCGTGCGACTCGGCGTGCTTCTGGATCACGCGGCCGATGTCGCGCAGCCGCGCACCGGCGCGCACCTGGCCGATGCCCTTCATCATGCACTCGTGCGTGATCTGTACGAGGCGCTTGGCCTGGATGGACGGCTCACCGACGAAAAACATCTTGCTGGTATCACCGTGGTAGCCCTCTTTGATGACGGTGATATCGACGTTGACGATATCGCTCTTTTTGAGCGTCTTGTCGCCGGGGATGCCATGGCAGACCTGATGGTTGACCGACGTGCAGATCGAGCGCGGAAACCCCTTGTAGTTGAGCGGGGCCGGGACGGCCTTCTGAACGTTGACGATGTAGTCGTGGCATATCGTATCCAGCTCGCCGGTCGTGATGCCGGGCCGAATATGGGGACCGATCATGCGCAGCACCTCGGCCGCCAGGCGGCCAGCCACGCGCATTTTCTCGATTTCTTCGGGGGTTTTAATAGTGACATGCATCGGCAGCGGTAAATCCTGAAAAAGTACCGCGTATTCTCAGCGATTAGAGCGGTTTTAAAAAGGGTTAGTATTGAGAAGAACTCCTGCAAACCCCTTGAAAACATTGCTGTTCACCGCGCCGCTGTGATATAAAGCGCCCCGCAGTTGGCAGTTTAAACCTCAACCCCTCACGCGGGTCGTCACATGCATCGGGTGCCTTGGTCAATAGACCGGGGTTAATGCATGGGATCCGCGGCGGATAAAAACCCGATGGAGATCAAAATGAGCAACGTCAGCATGCGTCAGATGCTGGAGGCCGGCGTACATTTCGGCCACCAGACCCGTTTTTGGCACCCCAAGATGCGCCCCTATATTTTCGGCGAGCGCAATCGCATCCACATCATCAATCTCGAGAAGACCCTGCCCCTGTTCAATCAGGCCATGGACTTTTTGAAGAAGCTTTCCTCCAACGGCGGCACAGTCCTGTTCGTCGGCACCAAGAAGCAGGCCGGCGAGATCGTGGCGCAAGAAGCCGCCCGCGCCGGTGCCCCGTACGTCAGCCATCGCTGGCTCGGTGGCATGCTCACCAACTGGCGCACCGTGCGCAAGAGCATCGAGCGCTTGAAGAACATCGAGACGACGCTGGCCGATCCGATGATGACCGCCAAGCTGGTCAAAAAAGAAGTCCTCGAACTCGACCGCGAACGCATCAAACTCGAAAAGAGCCTGGGTGGCATCAAGAACATGGATCGCCTGCCGGACGTGCTGTTCGTGATCGACGTCGGTCACGAGTACATCGCCGTGGCCGAAGCCAAGAAATTGAACATCCCGGTCGTCGCGATCGTCGACTCCAACTGCAAGCCGGACGGCGTGGACTACATCGTGCCGGGTAACGACGACGCCATCCGCGCGATCCGTCTGTACGCCGCCGCTGCCGCCGATGCGGTGATCGAAGGCGCCTCCAGCCGCGAGATCGCCATGGGTATGGGCGACGATGAATTCGTCGAAGTCAAAGACGAGCCGAAGGTGAAGGTCGTCGCCAAGCGCAAGCCGGCCAAGGCCGATGGCACCGGAGGCGAAGCAGTGGTTGAAGCCGCCGACGCCAAACCCAAGGTCAAGCGCCCGGCGCGCAAGGCGCCTGGTGAAGGGTCCGGAGAGTAAGACAACAAGGGGGCGGTGCCCCCTTGTTCATATTGGCGGCTTGCTCGACGTTCGTTGAAAAGAGCCGCCTTTATGTTCGTTCTAAATGTTCGTTCTAAAATTAATTAATTTTTTAAGAATCGATTTTTTTGAGGATTGCCATGAGCATTACCGCACAACAGGTCAAAGAGCTGCGCGAGCGCACCGGTCTCGGCATGATGGAGTGCAAGGGCGCACTCACCGAAACCAATGGCGACATGGACGCGGCCGCCGACCTGCTTCGCAAGAAGGCCGGCTCCAAGGTTGAGAAGAAGGCCGGCCGCCTGGCCGCCGACGGCGCCGTGGGGCTGTACGTCGGTGGCGATCGCAAGATCGCGGCCGTCGTGGAAGTGAATTCCGAAACCGACTTCGTCGCCAAGGGCGATGATTTCATCGCGTTTGCCGAAGCCGTGGCCGAATGTATTGCGGCCAACAATCCCGCCGATGTCGATGCCCTGTACGCGTTGCCGCTCAAGAAAGGCAGCGAGACGGTGGCGCAGGTGCGCGAAGACCTGGTGATGAAGCTCGGTGAAAACATCGGTGTGCGCCGCTTTGCGCGCTACCAGTCCAACGGCGGTGGCCAGATCGGCGGCTATGTTCACGGCCGCAAGATTGGCGTGCTGGTTGAACTCGAAGGTGGCAACGAAGGTCTGAGCAAAGACCTCGCCATGCACGTGGCCGCGAGCCGGCCGGAATACGTGACGAAAGAACAGGTCCCGGCCGATGCCATCGCCAAAGAAAAGGAAGTGTTTGCAGAACAGGCGAAGGCCTCCGGCAAGCCGGCGAACATCATCGAGAAGATGGTGGAAGGCCGCGTGAATAAATATTTGAGCGAGATCACTCTGCTCGGCCAACCGTTCGTGAAAGATCCGGATACCACGGTGGAAAAACTGGTAAAGAGCAACAACGCCAACGTCGCGCGCTTTGTGCGCTTCGAAGTCGGCGAGGGCATCGAGAAGAAGACCTCCGATTTTGCTGCCGAGGTGATGGCGACCGTTAAGGGAGGCTAGCGCTTGACCCAAACCCCCGCGTACCGACGCGTACTGCTGAAGCTCTCCGGCGAGGCTCTCATGGGCCCCGGGGGTTATGGTATCGACCATGCCACGATCGAACGCATCGCGCACGAGATCAAATCGGTGGTCGCCGCGGGGGTGCAGTTGGCCATCGTTATCGGTGGCGGCAATATCTTTCGCGGCATGACTGGCACCGCCACCGGCATGGATCGGGCGCAAGCCGATTACATGGGCATGCTCGCTACCATCATGAATGCCATCGCCCTGCAGGACGCACTCGAACATGCCGGCGTTGTCACGCGCGTGCAGTCAGCGCTGCGCGTGGAGCAGGTCGTCGAGCCTTACATCCGCCGTCGCGCGATCCGTCATCTCGAACGCGGGCATGTCGTCATCTTCGCCGCCGGTACCGGCAATCCCTTCTTTACTACCGACACCGCCGCCAGCCTGCGCGGCGCCGAAATCGGTGCCGACATCATGCTGAAGGCAACGCAAGCCGACGGGGTGTTCGATCGTGACCCACGTAAGCACGCCGATGCGAAGCGCTACCACATCGTCAGCTACGACGAAGTGCTCGAGAAGCGGCTCGGCGTGATGGATGCGACCGCGGTGGCGCTCTGCCGCGACAACGATTTACCCGTGCGCGTATTCTCCATTCACCGCCCGGGCAGTCTGCTCAAGGTCATCCTGGGCGAAGAAGAAGGAACACTCATGAAAAACGGAGCCACCCAATAATGGACTCGATCGACAAAATCAAAAAAGACGCCGATGCGCGGATGCTGAAGTCCGTGGAGACCCTCAAGACCGACCTCGGCAAGATTCGCGCGGGCCGTGCGCATCCAGGCATCCTCGATGCGGTGCGCATCGATTACTACGGCCAGCAGTCGCCGCTCGGACAGGTGGCCAACATTGTCGCCTCCGATGCGCGCACGCTCACCGTGACGCCGTGGGACAAGGGCATGATATCGGCGATTGAAAAGGCGATTCGTGAAGCCGATCTCGGCCTGAATCCGGCCCCGGCCGGTACGGTCATCCGTGTGCCGTTGCCGGCGCTGACGGAAGAGCGGCGCAAGGAACTCGGCAAGCTCGTGCGCACGGAAGGCGAAACCGCGCGCGTGGCGATCCGCAATGTGCGCCGCGATGCCAACCAGCACGTGAAAGAGCTGCTCAAGAAGAAGCTCATCACCGAAGACGACGACAAGCGCACGGAAGACGCGATTCAGAAAACGACCGATAAATCCATCGCCGAGGTGGACAAGCTGGTCGCGGCGAAAGAACAGGACCTGATGCAGGTCTGAACGTCGACGCCGACATGACCGCCTCGTTGTTCCCCGATTCTTCCGACCGCTCCGATACCGCGGCGCTGCCGCGGCACGTCGCCATTATCATGGATGGCAACGGCCGGTGGGCCAAGCGCCGCATGCTGCCGCGCGTTGCGGGTCATCGCAAGGGTCAGGAACGCGTGCGCGAAATGGTCTCGGTGTGCGGCGACAAGGGCATTGCGCACCTGACGCTGTTTGCCTTCTCAAGCGAGAACTGGGCGCGGCCGGCGCAGGAAGTCACGGCCTTGATGGATCTGTTTGCGCACGCCCTCGAACAGGAGATCACCAAGCTGCACGAGAACAACGTGCGCTTTCGCGTGATCGGCCACATCGAACGCTTCGGCCCGAAGATCGCCACGGCCATTCGTGAGGCCGAGGCGATGACGAAAGACAATACCGCACTCACGCTCACGATTGCGGCCAACTACGGCGGACACTGGGACATTGCCCAGGCGTGCGCCGAGATAGCCCGCCGCGCGATCGCCGGTGAGATGCAGGTGAGTGACATTGCACCGGAAACCTTGGCACCGTTTCTGTGTCTCGCCGATGCGCCGGCGCCCGATCTGTTCATCCGCACCGGCGGCGAACAGCGCGTGAGTAATTTTCTGCTGTGGCAGCTGGCGTACGCGGAGCTTTATTTTACGCCAGCCCTGTGGCCCGATTTCGACCGCGCGCAATTCGAACAAGCGCTCGCGTGGTACGCAGGCCGTGAGCGTCGGTTCGGATTGACCAGCGAACAGGTCGACGCCGCGCGCCATGCTTAAACTTCGCATCCTGACGGCAGTGCTGCTGGTGCCGCCCCTGCTGGCGGCGATGTTCTTTCTGCCATCGATCTGGGTCGCTGCGTTATTTGGGATATTCATTGCCGCCGGCGCCTGGGAATGGACGCGCCTGATGGGATTGCAAAACACTGCCGCTCGTCTTGTATACAGCGTGCTGCTGTTGCTGACCGGCGCAGTGTTGTTGACGGCGAGCCGCGACGTCGCGACGCTGTTGTTCGCGATTGCCGCTCTGGGCTGGATCGTGGCGTTGGTCGAGTTGGTGCGTCGGCCGGTCGCGCAGGACGGCTGGTTTGCTGGCCGCATGGTACGTGGCGTGATTGGATTTTTTATTTTGGTGCCGTCCTGGGTCGCGACATATACCTTGCACGTGGCCGATCCGCAGCGTCCGTCGTTGCTGCTATTTGCGCTGGTGCTGGTATGGGTCGCGGATTCGATGGCGTATTTCGCCGGACACGCTTTCGGTCGCACAAAGCTCGCCCCTGCCATCAGCCCCGGTAAAACGGTGGAGGGTGTGCTCGGTGGCGTGATCAGTGCCGCGCTCGTGGCGGTTTGTGCCGGCGCACTTATATGGCACTACACCGGCAGCGTCTTGGCCGCGTGGGTCACGTTGTCGGTGGTGACGGCACTGTTCTCAGTGCTCGGCGATCTGCTGGAGAGCAACTTCAAGCGCATCGCCGGTGTGAAAGACAGCGGGCAGCTATTGCCGGGTCACGGCGGTGCGCTCGATCGAATCGACGCCCTGACGGCGGCGCTACCAGTGTTCGCGCTTGGCTGGCATCTGTGGTTTCGTCCCGTATGACGCATGAATCCATGAAGAGCGTAACCATTCTCGGGTCGACCGGCTCCATTGGTTGCGCCACGCTCGATGTGCTCGCGCGCCACCCGCAACGCTTTCGCGTCTTTGCATTGAGTGCCTCGACGCAAGTGGAGCGCATGCTGGAGCAATGCCGGCGCTTTCGACCGACGCGCGCCGTCATGCTTGATGCGGATGCTGCCGACAAACTCAAGGCCGCGTTACGGGCCGAGCGAATTCGGGTCGAAGTGCTGGCGGGCGCCGAAGGTCTCGAAGTCATCGCGACCGACCCGCGCGCGCCGATCGTGGTGGCGGCCATCGTCGGCGCCGCCGGCCTGCTGCCGACGTTGGCGGCCGTACGCGCGGGCAAACACGTGTTGCTTGCCAATAAGGAACCACTGGTGATGTGCGGCGAACTCTTGATTGCCGAGGCGCGCCAGAGCGGCGCCACGCTGCTGCCGGTCGACAGCGAACACAATGCCATTTTTCAGTGCATGCCGTCCGGCTACGCCACCGGTCATCCGGCGCCGGTGCGCAGAATCTTTCTCACCTGTTCCGGTGGACCGTTTCGCAACACGCCGGCGGCGGAACTCGTCGACGTCAGTCCAGATCAGGCCTGCGCCCATCCCACCTGGGTGATGGGGCGCAAGATTTCAGTCGACTCGGCCACGCTGATGAACAAGGGCCTCGAGGTGATTGAGGCGTGCTGGTTGTTCGGTGTGCCGGCCGAACGCGTGGGTGTCGTCGTGCACCCGCAGAGCATCATTCACTCGATGGTGGAATACGAAGACGGCTCGGTGCTGTCGCAGATGAGCAACCCGGATATGCGCGTGCCGATTGCGCATGCGCTGGCGTGGCCGCAGCGTATCGAGTCGGGCGTGAAGCCGCTCGACCCGGTCAGCCTCGGGCGACTGGAATTCGCCGACGCCGATCGCGCGCGTTTTCCGTGCCTCGATCTCGCGTATGCGGCGGCGCGCCGCGCCGGTACAGCGCCGGCGGTGCTGAACGCCGCCAATGAAGTGGCGGTCCAGGCGTTCCTTGATTTCCGGATCGGCTTTACCGACATCCCGCGCGTGATCGAGCATGCGCTCGCCCACATCGCTGCCGACGCCGAACCGACGCTTGAAAACGTACTGGCCGATGATGCGCGTGCGCGTGCCATCGCAGAGGAATATATTGCGGCGCGTTTCGCGCGCCGACGGCAGGAGGTTTCGTGATGGATTTCGTTCTCTATGTGGTGGCGTTCGTCGTCGCCATTGGCGTCCTGGTGACGGTGCACGAATTCGGACACTTCTGGGTCGCGCGCCGGCTCGGGATAAAGGTCTTGCGCTTCTCGATCGGGTTCGGAACCCCACTTTGGACACGACGCATCGGGCGCGACAAAATGGAACTGGTGATCGCCGCAATCCCATTGGGCGGTTACGTCAAGATGCTCGATGAGAACGAGGGCCGCGTGCCGGCGAAAGAACGCAAGCGCGCGTTTAATCGCCAGCCGGTGTGGAAGCGAATTCTGGTCGTCATCGCCGGGCCGATGTTCAATTTCCTGTTTGCGATCCTGGCCTACTGGCTGGTGTTCATGGCCGGTGTTGAGGGCATCAAGCCGGTGGTCGGGCGGGTCGTGGAGGGAACGATCGCGCAGCAGGCCGGCTTTCGCGCCGGTGATCAAATCCTTGCCATCGACGGCAAGCCCGTCCAGACCTGGGATCAGCGCCGCTTGCAGCTGTTTCAAAGCGCGCTCGATCACGAGACGGTAGCGGTGGAAGTGCGCGACCCGGACGGGACTGTGCAAATGCGCATGCTCGACCTGTCGAATTTTCCGGCGCAGGAAATTAATTCCGGACTGGTGGAGCGCGGCATTGGCTTGATCGGTTATTTTCCGGAGCCGTTGCCCGTCATCGGCGGCCTGGAAGAGGGGCCCGCCAAACGCGCCGGCCTCGAGGTCGGCGATCGTTTCCGGCGCCTAGACGGGAAGACGGTCGACAGCTGGGATGCCGTCGTCAAAATTATCAGCGCCAACTCCGGTAAGTCGCTGCATATCGAGGTAGAGCGCAACAGTATGCCGCGCGCGGTCGACGTGATACCGGATGCAGTAGAGGTCGGCGACAAGATCATCGGCCGCATCAACATACGTCCGCGCTTTTCGGAGATCCCGGATTCAATGCGCACGACATTGCGGTTGCCGGTGTGGACGGCGCTGGTCGAGAGCGTCGCCGACACCTGGGGCATGTCGCGCCTCACGCTGCAAATGCTTTACCGAATGGTAAAGCTGGAAGTGTCGGCCAAAACAATCAGCGGGCCGTTGACGATTGCGCAGTACGCCGGCGTCTCGGCCAAGATCGGGCTCGATCACTTCATCATGTTTCTTGCGGTGATCAGCATCAGCCTCGGCGTGCTCAACCTGCTTCCGGTGCCGGTGCTCGATGGCGGACACCTGATGTATTACATTGTCGAAGCCGTAAAAGGCAGTCCCGTGTCCGAGAAGGTAATGATGGCAGGCCAGCGGATTGGCATCGCATTGCTGATCGCCTTGATGACGTTGGCGCTGTACAACGACCTGACGCGGATTTTCCGCTGATTACTAGAAACCTATAACGCTTACTCGCGGAATGACGGATGAATTATAAGATTTTAGGCAAGCCCCTTGCGTTACTCTGCTGTGTGTTACCGGCAGCGGCCGCCCAGGCAGTCGAATCGTTTCTGGTAAAAGATATCCGCGTCGAGGGGCTACAACGCATCAGCGCCGGTACGGTATTCAATTACCTGCCGGTAAAGGTCGGCGACACGCTGACGGAAAAACTCTCCCAGGAAGCCCTGCGCGCGCTGTTCAAGACTGGCTTTTTCAAGGACGTGCGCTTTGAACGTGACGGCAATGTGCTGGTCGTGCAGGTGGTCGAACGGCCGTCGATTGCCAGCATCAAGATCACAGGCACCAACGAGATTTCCGAAGACGACCTGAAGAAGGGGCTGAAGGAAATCGGGCTCGCGGAAGGCCGCGTCTACAACAAATCGTTGCTCGATCGGGTCGAACAGGAATTGCGCACGCAGTATTTTTCACGCGGTTTTTACGCCGTCTTGGTCCGTCCGACGGTCACGCCGCTGGAACGCAATCGCGTCGATGTCCAGCTTGATGTCAGCGAAGGCAAGACGGCCCGCATTCGCGACATCAACATCGTCGGCAACACCCTGTTCCAGGAGAAAGAGCTGCTCGAAGATTTCGAGCTCGGCCCGGCATCGTGGTGGGCGATCTTTTCTTCGCGCGACAAGTATTCCAAACAGAAACTCGCGGGCGATCTGGAACGCCTGCGAAATTTTTACCAGGACCTTGGTTATCTCGAGTTCAATATCGACTCGACACAGGTCGCCATTACGCCGGACAAGGAAAATATCTACGTCACCATCAATATATCGGAAGGGAAAAAATACACCGTGAGCGGCTTCAAGCTCGCGGGAAAATTTCCGGTGCCGGAAGACGAACTCAATGCGCTGGTGGGTATCACGCCCGGCGCGGTGTTCTCGCGCAAGGCGATTACCGAGGCCACCAAAAAAATCACCGATCGGCTTGCCAATGACGGCTATGCATTTGCCAACGTCAATGCCGTGCCGGACGTCGATAAGGAAAAATCAGAGGCCTTTTTTACCTTCTTCGTCGATCCCGGCAGACGCGTATATATACGCCGCGTTAATTTCGGCGGTAATGTGGCCACGCGTGATGAAGTATTACGTCGCGAGATGCGGCAGCTGGAAGGGGCGTGGTATGCCGCAGACAAGATTCAGCGCTCGCGCGAACGCTTGCAGCGACTGGGCCTGTTTGATGATGTGAACGTCGAGACGCCCGCGGTGGCAGGCTCATCCGATCAGGTCGACGTCAACATCGGGGTAAAGGAACGTCCGAGCGGAAATCTGATGTTCGGCATCGGATATTCCGACACCGATGGGGTGCTCCTGAATGCCAGCATCAACGAGAACAATCTGTTCGGTACCGGCAAACAACTGTCCCTGAGCTTCGACAATACGAGCTCGGCAACGAATTATAATCTTCGCTTTACGGATCCTTTTTACACGGCGGATGGCATCAGTCGGGGATTTAATATCTATCAAAGCAAGATCGATTCGGCGGCCGCCGATACCGCCGCCTACAACTCCATAAGCGTCGGTGCCGGCGTATTTTATGGCATTCCTCTTAGCGAAGATCATCAACTGACGATCGGTGCCGATGTTGAACACCTCACTTTCCGGACGTTTACGCAAAGCGCGCAGATTGCCCAGGATTTCGTCGCCACGCACGGCGAGACGAATACCCTGTACAAGACGACGCTCGGCTGGTCGTACGACACGCTTGATAATCCGAACACACCGACGAAGGGCGGCCTGCAGCGTCTTGGTGCGGAGGTCGCTGTACCCGGTTCTGGCGTGGAGTACTACAAACTCACGTATCTCGCCGGGCGCTATTGGTCGCTTTCGAACGCGGTAAGCTTCAAGGCCAAAGGGGAGCTCGGTTATGGTGCCGGTTATGGCAGTACCGGCGAATTACCCTTTTTCAAGAACTATTACGCCGGCGGTTCTTCATCCGTGCGCGGTTTTAAATCTCGTTCGCTTGGCCCGCGCGATACGCTGCCGCCCAATGCCGCGACTGGCGGCAATCGGCAAATTCTGCTCAATACCGAACTGCTTTTCCCGATGCCGGGAACGGCGAAGGGGGACAAGTCGATGCGCCTGTCCTTGTTTGCAGATGGCGGCATGGTCTACGGCCAGTCGGAGAATCTGGACCTCCATCAGTTGCGTTACTCAACCGGTTTGGCGTTTAATTGGTTCTCGCCTGTCGGTCCGCTCAGCTTCAGTATCGCCAAACCGCTGAATAACAAACCGGGAGACCAAACCGAGTCGTTCCAGTTCACGCTTGGTGTACCGATACGATAGAGGAGTCACGGGAGTCATGCGTTTCCATACTCTGTTACGAGCATCTGCACTGCTGCTGTTGTCGGCGTGGAGCATTGTCGTCTATGCCGACCTGAAGGTTGGCTACGTGAATGCGGTCGAAGTCATCGAGAAGGCGCCCCAAGGCGAGGCCGCACTGAAAAAGCTCGAAGCCGAGTTCGGTCCCCGCGACAAGAAAATCGTGGAGATGCAGAACAAGATCAAGGAGCTCGAGCAGGACATGGAGAAAAACGCGCTCATGATGAAGGAAGCCGACCGGCGCGATAAGGACTATGAGATCTCCACGTTAAAGCGCGATCTGCGTCGCTCGACGCAGGAATTTCGTGAGGACTACAACCTGCGGCGCAATGAAGAACTTGCGGCGCTGCAGAAGGTCGTGCAAAAGGCGATCGCCGAGTTTGCCCGGCAGGAAAGTTACGACCTGATCGTCAATGAAGGCGTGGTCTATGCCGGTCCGAAGATAGACATCACCAAAAAGATTTTGGAAAAGCTCGGGAAAAAATAGCGCATCATGGGCACGACCCTCACAGAGCTTGCGCGTCTGGTGCAGGGCAGCGTGCGTGGAGAAGCCGGGTTCTTGGTCGAGCAGGCAAATTCGCTCGACCGCGCCGGTCCTCGCGATATCACCTTTGTCGCCAACGCCCGTTATCTCGATGATCTCAACGGGACGCGTGCCGGCGCGGTCATTTTGACAGAAGCCGACGCGACGCACTTTTCCGGCAATGCCCTCATTGTCGCCAACCCTCAGCTTGCGTTCGCGCGTGTTTGTGCCCACCTGCATCCGCTGTCAATGCCGCCCCCCGGCGTACATCCGTCCGCCGTGGTCGATGCCCGCGCGCAAGTCGCGCCGAGCGCTATTGTCGGTCCTGGCGCCGTCGTGGGGCCCGATGCCATGATCGGGGCCGGGGTGTGGATCGGTCCGGGTTGCATCATTGGAAGCCAGGTGGTGATCGGCGAGCGTAGTCGACTGATGGCGCACGTGGTTGTTCATGACGCGTGTATCGTCGGCCGCGATTGTTTACTTCAGCCCGGTGCCGTGATCGGTGCCGACGGGTTTGGTTTCGCGCGCGATGGCAGCCGCTGGATCAAGCAGCCGCAATTCGGACGGGTGGTCATCGGCGATGAGGCGGAAGTTGGCGCCAACACGACGATCGACCGCGGCACCTTTGGTGACACTGTGATCGGCGATCGCGTGAAGCTCGACAATCTCATTCACATCGCGCACAACGTACGTATCGGCGAAGATACCGCCATCGCCGCGTGTGTCGGTATTGCTGGAAGTACGGTGGTGGGCAAACGCTGCACCATCGCCGGCCAAGCCGGTATAATCGGCCACGTCGAAATCGCCGACGATGTTCACATCACGGCCGCCTCGGCGGTCATGAGCTCGCTTACCGAAGCCGGAGTGTACTCGTCGGGGATCAGGGCCGAACCGGCCGCCGACTGGCGCCGCAACGTGGTGCGGCTGCAGCAACTGGACGAGCTGGCGCGGCGGCTTAAAAAACTCGAACAAACTATTCAACGACTTTCCAAGGAGTAGATCCGTGAATTCGCTCGATATCCACGAGGTGCTGAAATACCTCCCGCACCGTTATCCGTTCCTGTTGATAGATCGTGTTATCGATTACACCAAGGATCAGTCCATCACGGCGATCAAGAACGTCACCATCAACGAGCCTTTCTTTCCCGGACATTTTCCGCACCGGCCGGTGATGCCGGGCGTTCTCATTCTTGAGGCGATGGCGCAGGCGTGCGCCGTGCTGTCCCTGAAGAGCGTCGATCAGCGGCCGACCGAAGACTCGGTGGTTTATTTTGTCGGCATCGACGACGCGCGCTTCCGGCGCCCGGTCGAACCCGGCGATCAGCTGCGACTGCAGGCCACCATCAAGCGCAAGGTGCGCGGTATGTGGTTGTACGAATGCGAAGCCTACGTCGGTGACGAACTGGCCGCGAGCGCAAGCCTCATGTGTGCGTATAAGGGAGTAAGCGTGTGATTCATCCGCAAGCCATTGTTCATTCGGCGGCGAAGTTGGGCGCAAACGTTCACGTCGGTCCGTTTTCCGTTATCGGCGAGGGCGTTGAGATCGGCGATAACACCTGGATCGGGCCGCATGTCGTCATCAGCGGTCCGACGCGCATCGGGTGCGACAACCGTATTTATCAGTTCGTCTCGCTCGGCGAAGCGCCACAGCATCTGGGCTACAACGGTGAACCGACGCGCCTCGAGATCGGCGATCGCAACGTGATCCGGGAATACTGCACCTTCAATCGTGCGACCGCGGCCGGCGGCGGCGTGACGAAAGTCGGTGACGACAATTTCATCATGGCCTATTGCCATGTGGCGCACGATTGCATTGTGGGTTCGAAGACCATTTTCGCCAACAGCTCCAGCCTCGCGGGGCACGTGCAGGTCGGCGATTGCGCGGTGCTCGGCGGATTCACCATGGTGCATCAGTTCTGCCGCATTGGCGCCTATTGCATGACCGCGGTAAACACCGTGACGTTCAAGGATGTACCGCCGTATCTGATGGTCGGCGGCAACACGGCGATTCCGCACGGCCTTAATCTGCGCGGGTTAAAGCGGCACGGATTTTCCGATGAGGCCATCGAAGCCCTGAAGCGCTCTTACCGATCTGTGTATCGCTCCGATAACTTGTTGGCGGAAGCGCTCGCCGAGCTGGAACCCCTGGCGCAGGAATTTCCCGAGGTGCGTTTCTTCACTCAATTCATCGCCGAGTCGGAGCGCGGCATCGTTCGCTGATTCCCGTTATGCTGAAAAAGTCGCTGCTTGGCCTTTTTCAGCTCAGCTCCCTGGCACCCATGTGTCTGGGAGCGGATGCGCCGCGTCATCAGGATACGGCACCGTCCACACGTAAGCGGTCCGCACGGGCGAAATCCAAAACACGGGTACGAATTGTGATCGTCGCCGGTGAAGTCTCGGGCGATATCCTCGCCGCTGGCCTTATACGCGAGCTTGCGCGGCGTCTGCCCGGCGTACAGTTCGAGGGCATCGGCGGTCCGCGCATGCAGGCCGAAGGTTGCCGGATTCAACACTCGATCGACAAGCTGAGTGGCATGGGGCTGGAGATACTCGAGCGGTTGCCGGAGATCATCCGCATTCGCCACACGCTCGCACGCGAGCTAATCGAAAATCCGCCCGATCTTTTCATTGGCGTGGATGCACCGGATTTCAATCTGACGCTCGAACAGTGGTTGCGCGAGGCGGGCATCCGTACGATGCACTATGTCAGTCCAACCGTATGGGCGTGGCGGCGCTGGCGAATCCACAAGATACGTCGCGCGGTGGATCACATGCTCTCGGTGTTCCCGTTCGAGGAAGCGTTCTATCGCAAGCACGGCGTGCCGGTCACGTTTGTCGGACATCCCCTGGCGGACATCATTCCGCTGCGTCACGATCAGGCGGCAATCCGGCGTGAACTGAAACTACCCGCGGATCGGCGCATTGTGGCGTTGCTCCCCGGCAGCCGCACGAGCGAATTGAAACGCCATGCCGACCTTTTTGTGCAGACGGCGCTGTGGTTGTTTCGACGCTATCCGGACCTTCATTTTGTGGCGCCGTTTGCGAGCGAACACACCAGAGCTTACTTCGTGCAGGCGATCGAACGTCATGCGGCCGGGGGCCTGCCGTTGACGCTCATGCTGCACGGCTCGCGCGAGGCCATGGCAGCCGCCGACGTCGTGCTGTGTGCCTCCGGCACCGTGACGCTCGAGGCGGCGTTGATCGGCAAACCGATGGTCGTGACGTATCGTCTCACGTGGCTGTCTTATCTGTTCATCCGCCCCATGGTGCGCGTACGTTTCTGCTCGTTGCCTAATATTCTGGCGGGGAAGAAACTGGTTCCGGAATACGTGCAGTTCGACGCCACCACTGAAAATCTCGGCAATGCGGTTTCGCATCTGTTGACGCATCCTAAAGAGGCAGAAACGATGCGCCGCGCGCTTAAAGCGCTGCACCGGGCGCTGCGCTGTGGCGCCGACCGACGCGCCGCGCGCGCCGTCATCACGTTGCTGTCGTCGATCAAACGCAAAAAGCCGAGCCGGAGCAAGCCATGAATGTGGTGGAACTTTCCACGGCCGTGCTGGTTGCCGGCGTCGACGAAGTCGGACGCGGTCCGCTTGCCGGGCCGGTCGTGGTCGCTGCCGTGATTCTCGATCCGCTACGTCCGATCGACGGACTTGCCGACTCCAAAGTGCTTACCGCAGAGCGTCGCGAGGAGCTGGCACCGCGCATCCGTGCCCACGCCATGGCTTGGGCGCTGGGTCGGGCTGAAGTGGAGGAGATCGACGCCATTAATATTCTTCAGGCAACGCTGCTGGCCATGCAGCGTGCGGTCGCGGCGCTCCACATCGCACCGGAACTCGCGCTCGTCGACGGCAATCGTGCGCCACGCCTTACCTGTCGAGTGCAGACAATCGTGAAGGGCGACGAAACGGTACCGGCGATTTCGGCGGCCTCGATCCTTGCCAAAGTCGCACGCGATAGCGAGATGTGTGAGTGGGATGCGCGCTATCCAGGTTATGGTTTTGCGCGTCACAAAGGTTATCCGACGCTGGAGCACCTGCTGGCGCTCGACAGGCTTGGTGTGTGCCCAATCCATCGGCGCAGTTTCAGTCCAGTCCGGAATCGTTTAGAAGCCTAAGTTTTCCCTTGGTTCACAATTACATATGCAAATAAGCTTCGGTGGTTTGGAGATAGAAAAAAGATGCGTCAAGGGCGGCGTGTATATTCTGTCGGCGCACCTTCGCTACGCCTACGCCCCGGATAACATTGCATCGTGAGCGCGCGCTTCGTCCACTTACACGTTCACTCGGAATATTCGCTTTCGGACGGCATCGTACGTCTGAACGACCTCGTGCGCGCCACGGCGGAGCGCGGGATGCCGGCGGTGGCGTTGACGGATCTCTCCAGCGTCTTTGGCATCGTGAAGTTCTATCGCGATGCCGTCGCGGCCGGTGTCAAACCCATCATCGGTGCGGACGTCTGGCTGGAAAATCCGGCCGACGCCAACAAGCCGTTTCGGTTGCTGCTGCTGTGTCAGAACCTGGAGGGGTATCGCGAGCTCTGTCGCCTGCTGACGCGCGCGTACGTCGAAGGCCAGCGCTCTGGGAAACCTTGCATAGCACCCGAGTGGTTTTCCACGCCGACAACGGGCCTGATCGCGTTGTCCGGTGCCCAGGACGGTGATATCGCGCAAGCGCTGCTGGGCAACAACGCCGCGCTGGCGGAAGAATTGGCGCAACACTACCGGGCGTGGTTTCCGGATCGTTTTTATATCGAGATCGCGCGTACCGGCCACCCGCGTCAGGAAGACTACAACCACGCCGCCGTCGCGCTCGCGTCCAGGCTCGGACTGCCGGTGGTGGCGACCAATCACGTCGTTTTCATAAAGCCGGAAGAATACGAGGCGCACGAAGTACGCGTGTGTATTCAGGACGGGCGCATTCTCACCGACAGCCGCCGTCCGCGGCGTTACACGCCGCAGCAATACTTGCGCTCGCCGGAGGAAATGACCGAGCTGTTCGCCGATATCCCGGAGGCGATCGCGAACACGGTTGCCATCGCGCAGCGCTGCAATTTCAAGATCGAGTTCGGACGTTACTACCTGCCCGACTATCCGGTGCCGGCAGGGATGACCATCGATGACCTGTTGCGGCAGCTGGCGAGCAAACGCCTGCAAGCACTGATCGACGAGCAACCGCAAATCGCGGCGCGCCGCGACGAGTACCTGGCGCGTCTCGAGCTCGAGCTCGGCGTCATCGTGAAAATGGGATTCTCCGGTTACTTCTTGATCGTGGCCGACTTTATCGACTGGGCCAAGAACAACGGCGTGCCGGTGGGGCCGGGGCGCGGTAGCGGCGCGGGATCGCTGGTCGCCTGGTGCGTCGGCATCACCGCGCTCGATCCGATCAAATATGAATTGCTGTTCGAGCGCTTCCTGAATCCCGAGCGCGTGTCGCTGCCCGACTTCGATATCGATTTCTGCATCGAGGGCCGCGACCGCGTGATTGAGTACGTCACGCACAAGTACGGTCAGGACAAGGTCGCCCAGATCATCACGCATGGCACCATGGCCGCCAAGGCAGTGGTGCGCGACGTCGGACGCGTGCTCGATCACCCCTACGGTTATGTCGACAAGCTCGCCAAGCTGATTCCGCATGAGCTCGATATGACGCTCGACAAGGCGCTCGAAGGCGAGCCGATGCTGAAGGAGCGTTACGACAAGGAAGAGGACGTGCGCTCGCTGCTCGATACGGCGCTGATGCTCGAGGGCCTTTCGCGCAGCGCCGGCAAACATGCCGCCGGCGTCGTGATTGCACCCACTGCGCTGACTGATTTTATGCCGCTCTACTGTGAACAAGGTTCGCAGCAGCAAGTCACGCAGCTCGACATGATCGACGTCGAGGCCATCGGCCTGGTGAAGTTCGACTTTCTTGGTCTACGCAACCTCACGATCATCGATCGCGCCGTGCGCATCATCAACGAGCGTCGTGCGGGCGCGGGCGAGGCGCCGGTGTCGATCGAAAATATCCCGCTCGACGATCAAAAGACCTTCGCACTGATCAAGTCGGCGCGCACGACGGCGCTGTTCCAGCTCGAGTCGCGCGGCATGAAGGATCTGATCGCGCGTCTGCAGCCGGACAACTTCGAAGAAATCGTGGCCTTGGTGGCGTTGTTCCGGCCCGGCCCGCTGCAATCGGGCATGGTGGACGACTTCATCAATCGCAAACACAAACGTGTCGCGCTGAAGTACCCGCACCCGAGTCTGGAGCCGATCCTCAGGCCGACCTACGGCGTGATCCTGTATCAGGAACAGGCGATGCAGATCGCACAGGTGCTCTCGGGCTATTCGCTCGGCAAGGCCGACCTGTTGCGTCGCGCCATGGGCAAGAAGAAACCCGAAGAGATGGAGGCGCAGCGCGAGGGCTTCACCAAAGGTGCGACCGAGCGCGGCGTGAATCCGAAACTCGCGGAAGATATTTTTAATCTCATCGAGAAATTCTCCGGCTACGGCTTCAACCGCTCGCACTCGGTGGCGTATGCATTGATCGCCTATCAGACCGCGTGGCTCAAGGCGAATTATCCGGCGGCGTTCATGGCGGCGGTGTTGTCTTCTGATATGGACAAGACCGACAAGGTCGTGACCATGATCGCCGAGTGCCGCGACATGAAGCTCGCGATCCTGCCGCCCGATGTCAACCGCTGCGAATACCATTTCACGCCCATATCGAATGAGATCGTGCATAGCGCGCTCGGCTCGCTCGGCTCTCCCTCCGGGAAAGGGGATGAGAGTGAGGATGGGTTTCGGGACGCAATTCTCTACGGCCTAGGTGCGATAAAAGGATTAGGTCAGGGCGCGATCGAGGCGATGCGTGAGGCGCGCGAACAGGGTGGCCCCTTCAAAAATCTCTTCGATCTGTGCCAGCGTGTCGACAGCCGCAAGGCGAACAAGCGTGTCTTCGAAGCGCTGATCAAGGCCGGCGCGCTCGACCAACTCGGCGCGCACCGCAAGGCGCTGCTGGAAACGCTGCCGGCTGCGGTGGTCGCGGCCGACCAGCATGCGCGTAACATCGAAGCAGGGCAGGTGGATCTGTTCGGCTCCGGCACGGCGGCGACCACCGTCGCGCACGCGTATGTGGAGACCGCGGAGTTCACGGAAGATCAGCGCCTGGAAGGCGAGAAGGAAACGCTCGGGCTCTACCTCACCGGCCATCCCATTGCGCGTTATGCCGACGAGCTCAAGCGCATCACCAATGCCACCATCGCCGAGCTGCGGCCGACCGAAGACCGTTCAATCATTGTCGCCGGGCTCATCGTTGCCATGCGCACGATGCAGACCAAGCGCGGCGATCGCATGGCGTTCGTGACGCTCGATGACCGCACCGGGCGACTCGAACTGGCGGTATTCTCCGACATCTACCACGCTGCGCGCGACCGGCTGTTAAAGGACGCGCTCATCGTCGTGGAAGGCCACGTCAGCGTCGACGAGTACACCGGCGGTTTCAAGATGTCGGCCGAGAAGATTTACACGATCGAACAGGCCCGGATCGCCTTCGGTACCCGACTGGTCATCGATGTCGATGCCGACCGGGCAGGCAACGGTTTCATGGCCGAGCTGCAGGAGATTTTGCAACCCGCCCGCCAGGGTACATGTCTGGTGATTCTGCGGTACAGTAACGGCTCGGCCCAGGCTGAAATCGCCTTGGGTGAGGGCTGGAAAGTACAGCCTTCGACGGCGGTGCTGGAGCGCCTGGGACAACTGGCCGGTAATCAAAACGTTCACCTACACTACCGCGAACCGGCTAAAATCGTTTGAGGCCTCTTGGTCCAATTACTGGCGCCCACGCATAAAACATGAACCAGAATTATCTCGAATTCGAACAATCCATTGCCGATCTGGAATCCAAGATCGAAACCCTGCGCGGTAACGCCAATGTCTCGGCCGATCTCAACGTCAACGAAGAGATCAGCCGCCTGCGCGCCAAGATCGCCAAGCTCACCGAGTCGATCTACAGCTCGCTTACGCCGTGGCAGATCTCGCAGCTCGCGCGTCATCCGTTACGTCCGTACACGCTCGATTACCTGGCGCGCATCTTTACCGATTTCGAGGAGCTGCACGGCGATCGCGCCTTTGCCGACGATCAGGCCATCATCGGCGGCGTCGCGCGCCTGGAAGACAAGCCGGTCGTCGTGATCGGCCACCAGAAGGGCCGTGATACGCGCGAGAAGGTCAAACGCAACTTCGGCATGCCGCGTCCCGAAGGCTACCGTAAAGCGCTGCGCCTGATGCGTCTGGCGGAGCGCTTCAAGTTGCCGCTCATTACGCTGATCGACACCCCCGGCGCCTATCCCGGTGTCGGCGCCGAAGAGCGCGGCCAGAGCGAGGCCATCGCGCGTAATTTGTTTGTGATGTCGAAGCTACGCACGCCAATCATCAGCGTCGTCATTGGCGAGGGTGGTTCCGGTGGTGCACTGGCCATTGGTGTATGCGATCGCCTGATGATGCTTCAGTACTCGACGTATTCTGTCATCTCACCTGAGGGCTGCGCCTCAATTCTGTGGCGCGCGGCCTCGAAGGCCTCGGAAGCGGCAGAAGCCATGCAGATCACCGCCGAGAGCCTGAATCGCCTTGGGTTGATCGACGACATCATCCCGGAGCCGCTTGGCGGCGCGCACCGGAATCCCGAGGAGATGGCAGCGACACTCAAATTGTCGCTGCGCAGCGCGCTCGATACCCTTTCCGCCACACCCGTTGAACGGCTGCTCGAGAATCGGCATCGACGACTGATGCAGTACGGGGAGTTTGAGGAACATTGACAGGCCGTTCTCTGCCCAGGCATTAAGGGACGTTCTCGAAGGACGTCTTGGCATTCCGCTGACCAGTTCCTTTGTCGTTGCCTACAGCGGCGGCTGCGATTCCCACGCCTTACTCGATACCATGCACACGTTGCGCGAAGGGCGCCGTATGTCGGTGCGCGCCGTGCATGTCGATCACGCCCTGCAGGCCTGCTCCCGGGAATGGTCGGTGCATTGCCTGCAGATCTGCGCCGCGTTACGTATTGCGTGCGCGGTGGAGCGCATCGATGTGCAGCCCGAAAGAGAAGAGAGCCTGGAGGCCGCCGCGCGCCGACTCCGATACGAACGCCTGGCCGCGCACGTTGCACCGGGCGAAATTCTGCTGACCGCGCACCACGAAGACGATCAGGCCGAGACGGTGTTGCTCGCGCTTGTGCGCGGCGCGGGCGTGCATGGGCTGGCCGCCATGCCGGAAACGGCTCCGTTTCATGCCGGCCGCCATGCGCGTCCGTTGCTCGGTTTTTCGCGCGCCGCCATCGGCGCCTACGCCCGCGCCCGTGCGCTGCGCTGGATCGACGATGCCACCAATCACGATGAACATATGTCGCGCAATTTTCTACGTGCGCAGGTGTTGCCGCTGCTGGAAGAACGCTGGCCGGCAGCGGCACGCGCGATGGCCCGCGCGGCGACGCATAGCGCCGAGGCCGCGCATTTACTGGACGACATTGCCGCCGCCGACCTCGCAAAGTGCGGCGATGCCGGCGCGAGCCTCTCGATCGTGCGCGTATCGCAGCTGACGCCGGCACGCCAACACAATCTCGTGCGCTACTGGATTCGCCAAAATGGCTTTCATGCGCCGTCGGCGCAGCACCTCGATCGTATTCTGGCGCAGGTGAATCGTCCGTCGCGCACCGGACTTGCCTGTGTGAGCTGGCCCGGCACCGAAGTGCGCCGCTATCGCGATTGCCTGACAATCTCGACACGTGTGCCGCGGCCCGATCATGATCTGGCAATGCCGTGGCGGCCGCCGCACGCCATCGAGCTGCCCGATGCCGGCTGGCGCTTGCGCGCGCTCGCGACACAGGGCGATGGATTGTCGCAGGTGCGCGTGGCGCAAACGGCACTCACGGTGCGGTTGCGTCAAGGCGGTGAAGTGTGCCAACTGGTCGGGCGCGAGCATCACCACAAGCTCAAGAAATTGTTGCAGGAGGCGCACGTGCCGCCGTGGGAACGCGAGCGCTTGCCGCTCATTTTTGTCGGCGAAGAACTGGCGGCGATCGGCGATCGCTGGGTGTGCGCGCCGTTTGCCGCACAGGGTGGCGAACCGGCGTGGCGAATCGTGCTCGAAGCGCTCGAACAATAACGTTTTTAGTGCTGTCAAGCGCGCGCCGCGGTTGTGCGTGGCGGCCGCATCTGGTAACTTGCCGTTCCGTTCTGACGTCCGCGACGGACGTCGATTTTGTAGATTGCCTCAGGGCGGGTTTCCCATGACAAAGTACGTGTTCGTTACCGGCGGTGTGGTTTCGTCTCTTGGAAAAGGGATTGCCTCCGCCTCCCTGGCTGCCATTCTCGAAGCGCGCGGACTCAAGGTCACGCTGCTCAAGCTCGACCCCTACATTAACGTCGATCCGGGCACCATGAGCCCGTATCAGCACGGCGAGGTGTTCGTCACCCAGGACGGCGCCGAGACCGATCTCGATCTTGGCCATTACGAGCGCTTCGCCCGTACCACCATGACGAAGCGCAACAACTTCACCACCGGCAAGATTTACGAAAGCGTCATCCGCAAGGAACGGCGCGGCGATTATCTCGGCGGCACGGTGCAGGTGATTCCGCACATTACCGACGAAATCAAACATTGCATCGAAGAGGGCGCGGGCAACGCCGACGTGGCGCTGGTGGAAATCGGCGGTACCGTCGGCGATATCGAATCGCTGCCGTTCCTGGAAGCCATTCGCCAGATGGGTATCGAGCAGGGCTCGAGCAACGCCGTCTACATGCACCTGACGCTCGTGCCTTACATTGGCGCGGCCGGCGAACTCAAAACCAAACCGACACAGCACTCTGTTAAGGAGCTGCGCTCGATCGGTATCCAGCCCGACGTGCTGCTGTGCCGCGCGAACCAGATTCTGCCCGAGGACGAGCGGCGCAAGATCGCGCTCTTCACCAACGTCGCGACGCGCGCCGTCATCTCGGCACCGGACGTGGATGACATTTACAAAATTCCGCGCCTGCTGCACGAACAGGGGCTCGACGAGATCGTGGTCGAGAAACTGCACATCAACGCCCGGCGCGCGAACCTGAGCGACTGGGATAAAGTCGTGCATTCGATGGAGCACCCGACGGGCGTGGTCGATATCGCACTGGTGGGCAAGTACATCCATCTGACTGAATCGTACAAATCCCTTTCCGAGGCGCTCAAGCACGCCGGCGTACATACGCTCACGAAAATCAACATTCACTATGTCGATTCGGAGCAAGTGGAAACCGACGGCACCAAGATGCTCGAAGGCATGGATGGCATCCTGGTACCCGGCGGTTTCGGCGAGCGCGGCATCGAAGGCAAGATTAAAGCGGTCAATTTTGCGCGTACGCGCGGCATTCCTTACCTCGGCATCTGCCTCGGCATGCAAGTCGCGGTCATCGAGTACGCACGCAACGTAGCGGGAATGAAGAACGCGCACAGCACCGAGTTCAATCCCAAGGCGGCGTTTCCGGTCATCGCGATGATGTCGGAGTGGGTCACGGCCGAAGGCAGCCGCGAAAAGCGTCTGGTCGGTTGCGACATCGGTGGCACCATGCGGCTCGGCGGCCAGGAGTGCAAACTTACGCCGCAGACGCACGTGCGCGAGTTGTATGAGAAAGATGCGATCATCGAGCGCCATCGCCATCGTTACGAATTCAATAATCAGTATCGCCAGCAGCTGGAAGAGAAGGGCTTGGTCGTCGCGGGCACGTCGGTGGACGGAAATCTGGTGGAGATCATCGAACTCAAAGACCATCCGTGGTTCGTCGGCGTCCAGTTCCATCCCGAGTTCACGTCCACACCGCGCGACGGGCACCCACTCTTCAGCGGCTACATCGCCGCGGCGCGCGCCCGGCGCGAAGCGCTGACTGAAACGACCAAGGTAGCAGCGACATGAAGCTGTGCGGCTTTGATGTCGGTCTCGACCGGCCGTTTTTTCTCATCGCCGGCCCGTGCGCGATTGAGACCGAGGCGCTCGCGCTCGATACCGCCGGACAATTAAAAGAAATCACGGCGGCGCTCGGCATTCCGTTTATTTACAAGTCGTCGTTCGATAAAGCCAACCGCAGCTCGCATTCGTCTTTTCGCGGTCTGGGAATGGAGAAGGGCCTCGAAATTTTGGCCAAGGTGAAACGCGAGATCGGCGTGCCGGTGTTGACCGACATCCACGATACCCCAGAGATCGAGCCGGTGGCCGCGGTGGTGGACGTGCTGCAGACCCCGGCCTTCCTGTGCCGCCAGACCGACTTCATTCAGGCTGTGGTGCGCAGCGGTAAGCCGGTGAACATCAAGAAGGGCCAGTTTCTGGCACCGCAGGACATGAAGAACGTGGTCGAGAAGGCCTACGCCGCCGGTGGCAAGGATCGGATCATGGTGTGCGAACGCGGCGCCTCGTTCGGTTACAACAACCTGGTTTCCGACATGCGCTCGCTTGCCATCATGCGCGAGACCGGTTGCCCGGTGGTGTTCGATGCCACGCATTCGGTGCAGCTGCCGGGCGGGCAGGGCACCCAAAGTGGCGGGCAGCGCGAGTTTGTGCCGGTGCTGGCGCGCGCCGCGATCGCGGCCGGCGTGGCGGGCGTCTTCATGGAGACACACCCGAATCCGGACAAGGCGCTTTCTGACGGCCCCAACGCCTGGCCGCTGGGACGCATGCGCGAACTGCTCGAAACCATGAAAGAACTCGACCTGGCCGTTAAGCGCCGTGGCTTTCCCGAGCAGCAACTCATGTCGAGGTAAAATTTTTAACGCTTGCGCGTCAGTGAAATTCTTTGGCGACGCAGGGGTCCATACCTTTTTCAAAAACAGGAAAAACAGTCATGTCCGCCATTGCCGATATCCGTGCCCGTGAAATTCTCGACTCCCGTGGTAATCCCACGGTCGAGGCCGATGTCATTTTGCAGTCTGGTGCCATGGGCCGCGCGGCGGTACCGTCCGGCGCCTCGACCGGCTCGCGTGAAGCACTCGAGCTGCGTGACGGCGATGCCAAGCGCTACCTCGGCAAGGGCGTGACGCGCGCGGTGGCAAACGTCAACGGCGAGCTGAAGAAGCTACTCGTCGGTCACGATGCGCGCGATCAGGCCGGTATCGATCGCGCCATGATTGAGTCCGACGGCACTGAAATGAAATCGCGGCTCGGCGCTAATGCGCTGCTCGCGGTTTCGATGGCAACCGCACGTGCCGCCGCGGCCGATGCCAAACAGCCGCTGTACCGTTACCTCAACAAGAGCGGCGAGTTCGTGCTGCCGGTGCCGATGATGAACATCATCAACGGCGGCGCACACGCCGACAACAGCGTCGACATGCAGGAGTTCATGATCCTGCCCGTCGGCGCGCCGACGTTTGCCGAAGCGCTGCGTTACGGCGCCGAAGTCTTCCATGCGCTCAAGAAAGTGCTGCACGGCATGAAACTCAATACCGCCGTCGGCGACGAAGGCGGCTTCGCACCCGACCTGCCGTCGAATGAAGCGGCGCTGAAGGTCATCTCCGAAGCGATCGACAAAGCGGGCTACAAACTCGGCAAGGATATTTACCTCGGCCTCGACTGCGCGAGCAGCGAGTTTTACAAGGACGGCGAGTACGACCTCGAATCGGAAGGCCGCAAAATGTCGGCCACCGAGTTTGTCGACCTGCTGGCCGATTGGTGCAAGCGTTACCCGATTATCTCCATCGAAGACGGTTGCGCCGAGGGTGACTGGGACGGATGGAAAATCCAGACGCAGAAGCTCGGCAAGCAAGTTCAAATCGTGGGCGATGATTTGTTCGTTACCAATCCGAAGATTCTGAAAGAAGGTATCGAGAAGGGCATCGCCAATTCGATCCTGATCAAGGTCAATCAGATCGGTACGCTCACCGAGACGCTGGAAGCCATCGCGATGGCGAAACAGGCCGGCTACACCTCCGTCATTTCGCACCGCTCGGGCGAAACCGAAGACAGCTTCATCGCCGATCTTGCGGTCGCCACCGGCGCCGGTCAGATCAAAACCGGTTCGCTCTCGCGTTCGGACCGTGTGGCGAAGTACAACCAGCTGCTGCGTATCGAAGGTGAACTTGGTTCGGCGGCGAAGTACCCGGGCCGACGCGCATTCCCGATGCTTGGCTGAGAATATTGGCCCTGGGAAACACTCCGTTTGCTGGGCGAGCCCTCACCCCTTGCCCTCTCCCGCGAAGCGGGAGAGGGGGAGTTGGTGATACGGCAATATTAATATTGGCCGGCATACGCTAACCTGCCGCCACCATGAGCAGCGACGGCCGTTTCAGTAACAACAAGATCCTGCGAATTATTTTATACGTCGTAGCTGCCGTGCTGCTGCTACTGCAATACCCATTGTGGTTCAGCGGCGGCGGCGTGTTCGCGGTGTGGCAGTTGAAACACGAGATCGCCGGGCAACGCTCCGAAAACACCAAGCTGCGCGAGCGCAATGCCGCGCTCGATGCGGAAGTGAACGATCTCAAGCAAGGCTCGACGGCAATCGAAGAGCGTGCCCGCACGGAACTTGGGATGGTAAAAAAGGGCGAGACGTTCTACCAGGTGGTCGGCGATCGGCCGCGCACCCCCAAGGCTGACGCTCTGCCGAAACAGCAAAAGCGTTAGAGGCTATTGCCGCAAGTCGAGCGGATAGGGCAGCGGTTGAATCTGTAGCAGCGGCCCGACTTCGCTCGCGAGATGAAGCTCGCCACGCTGTACCGAGGCGATCTGAGCGACCACCAGTAGATCCGCACCGCCGTCTGCCGAGGGCTGCGCATCGACCACGGTGCCGGCAGATTGGCCACCGGGCATATCGGGTGAAAAAACCGGCGTTCCTGCCACCGGCGCTTCGGCCGATACGTGCGCACGCACCATGCGCTGCTTCAATTTTCCGAGATACTGCATGCGCGCGACAATCTCCTGCCCCGGGTAACAGCCCTTCTTGAAGTTCACACCACCGACCAGTTCCAGGTTAGCCATCTGCGGCACAAACATTTCTTTCGTTGGCGGCAACACCGTCGGCAGACCGGCCAGGATGTCGAACCAGGCCCAGATACCGGCGCCAACCGGTACCGCCTTCGATTCGGATGCCTCCCAGATCGCCATCGCTTCCGCGAGCGGCGCGATGAGTTCGAAACGCGGATGCACACCCGGCAAGCACAGCGCCGTGATGCTGCCCTGCGTGACAACGGTGTCGTCGCTTGGCGGCACTTGGCCAACCGCGCCACGCACCAAGGCTTCGGCCGACGGCCCGGAGATCCCCAATCGCACCAACTCAGTGTCGACGCACTCGACAGTCACCCGGGAGCGCAGCACAAACATCCGTAAACGCTTGATGACCTCGTCGCGCAAGGATACCGGTAACTGCAGGCAGTAATCGCCGTCGCGCATAAATACCCGGAACACCGCCAGCATGCGACCCTGCGCGGTGCACCAGGCGGCAAGCCGGTGCTGATTCGCATCGAGCGTGTCGATCTCGTTGGTCAGTTGCGCATTAAGAAACGTCTTGGCGTCCGCGCCGCGAACACGCAGGAGCGTGAGCGAGGAGAGGTCAGTGATAACGTCAGCGTCCCGCGCCGCCACGCGTTCCAATTGTGGATTACCGAAATGCTCCGGCCAGTCGCTTTGCCCATCGTTGTGGTAGACCGCCCCTTGCTGGAGCAGAAATGTCTTCCATGCATCAATCATTGTTGATACTTAACCCGGTTACTCGGTTATGGGGTTCACACTTTCTGGCGCTGTTCTGGCATAATGCGCCGGCTTCTCTGAACGTTCGGAGAGCGCGATTTCTCGCAGACTATACAGTATCAAAAGACACACTACGCTAACGGCGACGAGTAATATGGCCAAAACTCAGAAGCGCCCTGTTTATCTCAATCTGTTGCAACTGTCTCTGGCGCAGCCTGTCGGCGCCGTCGTTTCCATTATCCATCGCATCAGCGGCTTCCTCATGGTGCTATTGATTCCGTTTGCGCTCTACGCGCTGCAGACCTCGCTCGAAAGCCCGATGCGCTTCGAGCAGGTACGCAGCTCGCTCAGCAGCGGCATCGGACGTATCGCGCTGCTGCTCGCGTTGTGGGTGCTGGTACAACATCTCTATAGCGGCGTGCGACATTTGTTTATGGATATCGATGTCGGCGTGGAGCGGCCGGCGGCCCGTCGCAGCGCCTGGCTGACACTGGCCGCATCGGTCGTTACCGTCGCCTTGCTGGGAGTGATTCTGTGAGTCGTGCACGGTCATTGGGAAGTGCGCACCGCGGCCTGATGGAATGGCTGGTGCAGCGTGTCACGTCGATTTATCTCGGCGTCTTTGTCATCTACCTCATCGTCCACCTGGTATTGAATCCGGTAAAGACGTATGCCAGTTGGTCGGGCTACTTCGCTCGCGGCGGCGTGCGGCTTGCGTGGGCACTGTTCTTCGCCAGCCTGTTGCTGCATGCGTGGGTTGGTCTGCGCAGCATTTATCTCGATTACGTAAAGCCGACCTGGCTCCGCTTTACCGTCACGATTGCCACGGCGCTGGGCCTGCTTGCGCTCGGTCTGTGGGCGGCCAACATTCTGATTCTGGGGGCCGCATGACGCTACCGGTTCGTCGTTTCGATGCGATTGTCGTGGGCGCGGGTGGCGCCGGCCTGCGTGCCGCACTTCAGCTCTCCGAGGCGGGCCTGAAAACCGCCGTGCTGTCCAAGGTATTTCCGACCCGTTCCCACACGGTGGCGGCGCAGGGCGGTATCGGTGCTGCGCTGGGCAACGTGGGCGAGGACAATTGGCTCTGGCACATGTACGACACCGTGAAGGGGTCGGACTACCTGGGCGATCAGGACGCGATCGAGTTTCTGTGCCGCACGGCACCGGAAGTCGTCATCGAACTCGAACACTTCGGCATGCCGTTCGATCGCAACGACAACGGCACGATCTATCAACGTCCGTTCGGTGGCCACTCGGCGAACTTCGGCGAGAAGCCGGTGCAGCGTAGCTGCGCGGCTGCGGACCGTACCGGTCACGCGATGCTGCATACGCTCTACCAGCGCAACGTGCGCGCCAACACGCAGTTCTTCGTCGAATGGATGGCGCTCGACCTGATTCGCGACGCCAGCGGTCAGGTGCTCGGCGTCACCGCGCTCGAAATGGAGACCGGCGAGGTTTCCATTCTGCATGCGCGCGCCACGATCTTTGCCACCGGTGGCGCGGGGCGCATCTTCTCCGCCAGCACCAATGCCTTTATCAACACCGGCGATGGCCTCGGCATGGCGGCGCGCGCCGGCATCGCGCTCGAGGACATGGAATTCTGGCAGTTCCACCCGACCGGCGTCGCCGGCGCGGGCGTGCTCATCACCGAGGGCGTGCGCGGGGAGGGCGGTTTTCTACTGAACAAGAACGGTGAGCGCTTCATGGAGCGCTATGCACCTAACATGAAAGATCTCGCCAGCCGCGACGTGGTCTCGCGCGCCATGGCGACCGAAATCAAGGAAGGCCGTGGCTGCGGCAAAGACGGCGACTACGTGCTGCTCAAGCTCGATCACCTCGGCGAAGCGACGATCGAAAAACGTCTGCCGGGTATCCGCGAGATCGCGAAAAAATTTGCCAACGTCGATCCGGTCAAGGATCCGATCCCGGTGGTACCGACGGCGCACTATCAAATGGGCGGCATCCCGACGAACTATCACGGTCAGGTGGTCATGCCGAAGGACGGCAATCCCGAGGTGCCGGTGGTCGGTTTCTATGCGGCCGGCGAATGTGCCTGCGCCTCCGTACACGGCGCCAACCGTCTGGGTACCAACTCGCTCACCGACCTGGTGGTATTCGGGCGCGAGGCGGGTAACACCGTGGTTAAATTCCTCAAAGAAAATCCGGGCCTCAAGGACTTGCCGAAGGACGCGGCCGATCGCACCGTCGCGCGCCTGGCCCGACTCGACGGCCAGAAAAACGGCGAGCGCGTCGCCGATGTCGGCGCCGAGATGCGCCGCACGATGCAGGCGCATTGCGGCGTATTCCGTTTTCCAGACATGCTCGTGAACGGCGTGACCAAGATCAAACAGGTCGCGGAACGCCTTCAGCACACGGAAATCAAAGATAAGTCGAAGACGTTTAACACCGCGCGCGTGGAAGCACTCGAACTCGACAACCTGATGGAAGTCGCGCAAGCGACCATGATTTCGGCCGAGGCCAGAAAGGAAACCCGCGGCGCGCACGACCGTGAAGATTTCCACAAACGCGATGACGTGAACTGGTTGAAGCACACGCTGTATTTCAAGCAAGGCCATAAGCTCGAATACAAGCCGGTGCATCTCAAGCCGCTGACGGTCGAAGGCTTCGAACCGAAAGCGCGTACGTATTAATTCTGGAAGGAAAACGAACCATGCGTTTCTCCGTTTACCGCTACAACCCGGAGACTGACTCCAAGCCTTACATGCAGGACTACGACGTGCCGCTGCAGCCGTCGGACCGCATGTTGCTCGATGCGATCGTGCGCCTGAAAGAGGAGGACGACACGCTGACGTTCCGCCGCTCGTGCCGCGAAGGTATCTGCGGATCGGATGCGATGAACATCAACGGCAAGAACGGTCTCGCCTGTGTCACGCGCCTGTCGGATTTGAAAGAGCCGGTGGTGCTCAAGCCGTTGCCGGGCCAGCCCGTCATCCGTGACCTGATCGTGGACATGACGCAGTTCTTTAATCAGTACCACTCGGTCAAGCCGTACGTCATCAACAACGACCCGGTTCCCGAGAAGGAACGCCTGCAGTCGCCGGAGGAGCGCGAGAAGCTCAACGGCCTCTACGAGTGCATCCTGTGCGCGTGCTGCTCGACCTCGTGCCCGTCGTTCTGGTGGAACCCGGATAAGTTCCTCGGTCCGGCGGCGCTGCTCCAGGCCTACCGCTTCATTGCCGATTCGCGCGACCAGGCAACCGGCGAGCGTCTCGATGAACTGGAAGACCCGTACAAGCTGTTCCGCTGTCACAGCATCATGAACTGCACCGAGGTCTGCCCGAAGGAACTCAACCCGACTAAGGCCATCGGGCACATTAAAGAGCTGTTGGTCAAACGGATCACGTGATCGCGGCAGCACCGGCCGAGCGCGCTTTGCGCGCCTTTCTATGATCGCCACCGACCGTCGTCGCGAACGCGTGCGCTGGCAGTGCCGACGCGGAATGCTCGAGTTGGATCTGCTGCTCGGTAGCGCCTTCGAGCGTTATTACGATCACTTCTCGGAAACCGAGCGTGATCTGTTCGAAGAGTTGCTCGCGCTGGAAGACACAACCCTGCTGGCCTGCCTGCAGGGCACCGAAGATCCACAAAGTCTCGAGTTGAAGCGGCTTGTCGAAAAAATCCAGCAATAGCCTGATAGTAAAGCTAAAAGTTTCCGTCGCGCTGGCGGCATCGCTGATTTTTCTGCACGTTGGTGCCGGCGTCCTGCTGGCCCTTATTACCATTCCCGTTGCGATGAAAATCGTATTGGCTCTGGCGCTCGCGGCAAGCCTCTACCGCTCGCTTCGCCGCCATGGGTTACGCCGAGGTACGGCAGCCGTCCATTCCCTAAAGCTCAGCCCCGACGGCGTGTGGTCTGTGCGGCACATCGAAAACGAGGAATGGCTCAACGTAAACATCACGAGCCGTTTCGTGCATCGCTGGATAGTGCTGCTGTCCGTCCGTATTGCCGGTCAGCGACTGGCGACAACCTTAGCCATTGCCGCCGATGCGATTGAGGCAGAAACCTTCAGGCGTTTGCGCGCCGCGCTTCTTGCACCACCCCGAAATCCGGCGGTGTAAGGACGGTATCGCGGTTGGCCATCTTTGGATCGGGCTGCGGATAGTCGCGCGTGTAGTGCAGACCGCGCGATTCGTGGCGCGCCATGGCCGAACGGATGATCAATTCCGCCACCAGCAGCAGGTTGCGTAATTCGATCAGGTCGTTGGTAATCTTGAAGTGTCGATAGTACTCGCGGATTTCTTCCTTCAGCAGATCGATCCGGTGCTGCGCGCGCTGCATGCGTTTGGTCGTGCGGACGATACCCACGTAGTCCCACATGCATCGGCGCAACTCATCCCAGTTGTGTGAGACCACGACCTGCTCATCGGCATCGGTAACGCGACTCTCGTCCCAGGCAGGCAGATCGGTCGCAGCCGGGTCGGCCTGACCCAGATGTTTCTCGATGTCTTCGCCCGCGGCCTTGGCGAACACGAGGCATTCGAGCAACGAATTGCTGGCCAGCCGGTTAGCGCCGTGCAAACCAGTGAAGGCACATTCACCAATGGCGTAGAGGCCGGGCAAGTCGGTGCGCGCATGCCGGTCGG
>Ga0209515_10001782_pt1 | contig 34872 bp, 27 predicted proteins | sample Subgroupgradi54m_FD_187454 | JGI IMG/M metagenome (GOLD analysis project Ga0209515, IMG submission 187454) | Subsurface groundwater microbial communities from S. Glens Falls, New York, USA - GMW60B uncontaminated upgradient, 5.4 m (SPAdes)... ... | reverse complement strand
TCATAGGTTGATTACCTTTTCTTTAAGAGTACTCCATTACCGGCTTTTTGTTAAGAGGTTCCTCGGGGTCCGGAAGAACTCGGGGCGGCGAGATTTGAACTCGCGACCTCTTGGTCCCGAACCAAGCGCTCTAGCCAAGCTGAGCCACGCCCCGTATTCAGCTGCCAGTTAAACAGATATCCAACGGCGAACGCGGATGGGATCCTTGAAGCCTTTCAATCGAAGTTCGATTCCACGGGCCTCTTGAAGCGTTCCGACTGGCTTGGCTCCAAGCAAACGGTACGGTCCATGTTTTCTGGTGGAGCGAACCCTTTCAGCATTGTGCGTCTTTAAGCGGCCAAGAACATTTCTTGAAATTCCAACGTATAGTCTACCGCTTTGTACGCTTTCTAAAACATAAACGGACCAATTATCCATAGCCAAGCTGCCCGCCCCGGCCCTCAGAGCCGGCAAACCGGGGCGGGCCGGGGAGCCACGCCCCGCGGATCAATATTCTACCTTTAACCTCGGGTCTTTTTCCTTCCGCTCTTCCCACTGTTTCTTCTGGATCTCTTCGGCCCTGCGGGCCCGCTCGACATCCAGCTGTTCCCAGCCGGGCTCGATCTCCGCGCCGAGGGACTTGAGGGCCTCCAGCATGGCTTGGCTGGCCGAATAAGTCGATTCCCTCAGGAAAGCCCGGCGCAGGGGTTTTACGGCCCGCGGGTCTTTGAGGCCGCCCAGGGTCATCGCCGCTTCCCGGCGGGTCGCCGAATGCCAGGCGTGGAGGTACCCAATCAGCAGAGGGACCGGACGGGTGTCCCCCATCTGCACGATCGCCTCCCGGGCGATCTGCCGCACCTTGGGGTCCCAGTTGTCCATCATCCGGGCGAGCGCCGCGCTGGCCGACGGGTCTCCGATCTGCCCGAGAGATTTCGCGGCCCGCCGCCGGGCCTGGAAATCATGGTAGGAGAGGACCCGGATCAGCGGTTTGACCGCCGCCCGGTCGCCGATCTTACCCAGCGTCTCGGCGGCCGCCCGCCGTGCCGTGGTGTCCTTTTCCCGCAGGGAGGCAATGAGCGGATGGAGCGCCCGAGGATCCGGCATCGATTTAAGCGCCTCCGCGGCCCCCGCCCGGACTACCGGGTTCCGGTCCTTCAGCGCCTTGATCAGGGCGGGCACCGCTTGCTTGTCCTTGAGCGCTTCGAGCTCCACCGCCGCCTGCCAGCGGACCTCCGGGCTGGGATCCTCCGCCAGCATCTCGGTCAGCCGGGGCAAGGCCTCCTTACCGCGGATGGCCCGCAGTGCTTGAAGGGCGAATTTCCGCACGATCGGAGCCGGGTCCCGGGTGGCGGCAAAGGCGGACTCCGCAGAGGAGGAATCCCGCCGCCGGGCCAGATCCACGCAGGCCTTCCGGCGCTTCTCGGGGTCCGGGTCATGGAGCGCGTCCAACTCCTTTTTTACATCCTGTTCCGTCTCCTCCATCAGATGCTCGGCCGGGGGCTCCGGCACGAGCTTATAGAGGAAGCGATGCCTCTCGTTCAGACGGACCGGCAGGACATTCTCCGCGACAAAATCCAACGGGATCCACTCGTACACGGGCGCCTGCACCCGTTCCCGGGCGATGACCTCCTTGAACCCGTTCTTCCGGAGCACGAACCTGTAGCGGCCGTGCGTGATAAAGGAGTACCGGACCGGAGTGACACCCGCCGGCGTTTCATTGATCCAGACCTTGGCGCCTGAGGGCTCGGAGTCAATGAAGAGGGTCCGCTTGACACAGCCGGTCAGCAGAAGCCCGCCCGCCGCGAGGAGGCAGAGCGCCCGGACGCTCCTCACCGGTCTCCCCATAACCCCCTCTTGGCTTCCCTCGCCTCCCGCTGAAGTTTCAGAAAGAGATCGCTGTATTTCACGTTGGGTGGGATCGTCAACAGCTGCGCGTAGCCCTGTTTCACCAATTCGGCGTTCACAAACGTGCCATCCTCCAGGAAGACATAGGCCAGCAGGCGCCGGTATTTGTCCCGCCGGTCCGCGTCGAACTCCAGCCGGACCCTCTTGCCCTCGACCAGACGGCGGTTGAACTCCATCGCTTCCCGGGCGTACGCCTGCACCGGCTTCCTCGGATGGTGCAGTTCCGGCGTGTCCACGCCGATGTACCTCACCCGTTCGCCGCCGGCCAGCACGACGGTGTCGCCGTCCACCGCCCGTTCCACGACGGCGGAGAAGCCCTGCGGCTCCGACTTCACCTCCACGGCCCGGACCAGCGCCCCGGCGCAAAGGACCACCAGCACCACCCAGAGAGGCGGTTTTATTCTCCTCATTCGGCCCACTATAGCATGCCCCTTAAATACTTGGCGACCGGATCCAGCTCCAGGTTCACGGCGCCGCCCGGCTTCTTCCCGTCGAGCGTGGTCGCCGAGAGGGTGTGCGAAACCAGGTGCACCGAGAAACGGCCCCGCCCGATCCGGGAATCGAGCGTCAAACTGACCCCGTCGACGGCCACCGGCCCCTTGGGCACGAGCAAGGCCGCCAGCGGAACGGGCAAAGAGATTTCCAGCGTCACGCTGTCACCAGCCCGCCGGCGGGAAACGATCCTGCCTCGGCCGTCCACGTGGCCCAACAAGAGGTGCCCACCCACCCGGCCGCCCACCCGCAGGGACCGTTCCAGGTTAACGCGGCCGCCCGCTTTCAAACTCCCCAGCGTGGTGACCCGCAAAGTTTCCGGAAGCAGACGGAACTGAAGCTCCTTACCTTCCAGCCGGTCCACGGTGAGGCAGACGCCGTCCACGGTGATGGACTCTCCCACCGAAACGCCGGACAGCGAAACGCGCGGCCGGACCCGGAGCAGATCTCCCGCCCGGCGGGAAACGGTTCCCGTTGTCTCAACGATTCCGGTGAACAGCGCAGACCTCCCCGGTCATCAGCCAGTCCCGCCCCAGCCGGCGGACCTGTACCTTCTCCAACCGCACCGCTCCATCCGGAGAGCGGACCCCCAGATCCCCGACCGCCGCCACGCTCTTCCCGCCGCCGAAAATCTTGGGCGCGATGACCCATGCGGCGCGGTCGACGGCGCGGGCTTTCAGCGCGGAGGCCGCCACCTCGCCGCCCCCCTCGATGAGCAGGCGGGAAACACCTCTGCGCGCGAGCTCCCTCAGCACCGCCCGGAACGGGACGCGCCCCTTTTCGCCGGAGAAACGGAGAACCTCCGCGCCGGCCTCGCGCAGGCGCAGTTCTCTCTGCCGGGAGGCGCCGCGCGCCGCGGCGATCCAGACCGGCGCGCCGGACGCGAAGAGGCGGGCATTCGGAGGGGTGCGAAGTTTTGAATCCAATATGACCCGGATCGGCCTTTTCAGGCGCGGATTGTCGGCCAACACGGTGTTCACCCCGACTAAGACCGCGTCATTTTTCTCCCGGAGCCGGTGCGCCCAGCGGCGGGCGGCCGGACCGCTGATCCAGCGGGAGCGCCCGCCCCGCGACCGAGGCGGCACCGTCCCCGCTGCCGAGGAAGTGCCGCGGCGCTGGTGCGCCGCGGCCGGCGCGATCCGGCCGTCCAACGATTGCGCCAGCTTCAACGTGACGAGCGGCCGGCCTCTGCCGACGCGCGTGATGAACGGTTCATTGAGCAAACGGGCTTCCCTTTCCAGCAGGCCGACCGAGGTCCGGATGCCGCGCCGCTGGAGGATCTTGAGGCCTCGGCCGCGCACGCGCGGATCCGGGTCTACCATCGATGCCGCCACCCGGCGGATGCCGGCCTTCAGGATCGCTTCGGTGCAGGGGGGAGTTCGCCCGGTGTGGGAGCAGGGTTCGAGCGAGACGTAAAGGGTGGCCCCCTTCGCGGCGGCGCCGGCTCGCGCGAGCGCCAGGGCTTCAGCGTGCGGGCGGCCGGCCTTGGAGTGCCATCCCCGGCCGACCACCCGGCCGGACCGGACGACAACCGCGCCGACCATCGGGTTCGGCAGGGTGCGGCCGCGCGCCCGGGCCGCCAAGTCCAGCGCCATCCGCATGAAGCGAAGATCCCGGCCGGAGCTCATGCGGCATGACTCTTCCCAAGAACCGACCGGAGCTGGTCGAGACACGAGTCCGGCACATGGACACTGCCGATCAGCGGCCCCTTGGCCTTCCGGAAACCGTGGCAATCGGACCCGCCGGTCATCAGGAGGTTTTTTCCTTCGGCGATTTTCCGGTAATGCTTCACGGCGGCCGCATCGTGGTCGGAATGGTACACCTCGATCCCCTGCACGCCGTCGGCCACCAGCGCGGGGATCCAGTCATCTTCCACGAGCCGGTGGGGATGGGCGAGGATCGCGGCGCCGCCGGCCTGCCGGATGAGCCGGACCGCGTCGGCCACCGTGAGGATCGCGTCCTTCACGAAACAGGACGCGTGGTCGCCGAGGTACTTGTCGAACGCCTCGTTCAGAGAGCGGACAGCCCCTCTCTTGATCAGTGCTTCCGCCAAGTGGGGGCGGCCCACGGAGGCGCCCGGCCCCGCGATTTGCTCGACCTCCGCGCGGGTCACCTCGATGCCGAGGGCGTTGAGCCGGTCGATCATCCGCTGGATCCGGTTGTGCCGGCGGTCCTGCGCCTGCTGGACGTACGCACGCATCGGCCCGTCCTGCTCCGAGAAACCGTACCCCAGGATGTGCAGTTCCCTGTCGTGGGAAATGACCGTCAGCTCGACGCCGGCCAGGATCTCCAGGTCCGGTCCAGCCGCCGCGCGGGCGGCCGGCAAGGCGGACAAGGTGTCATGGTCGGTCACGCTGATGGTGGTCATCTTCAGCGACTTGGCTCTGCGGACCACCTCCTCCGGCGTGAAGGTGCCGTCGGAGTGGTGCGTGTGCAGGTGGAGGTCTATGGGCATTCCACCCGCTCCGTTTTGTGGATGGAATCCAGCACGCCGTTGACGAACTTGCCGGAATCGGCGGTCCCAAACCGCTTGGCCAAGTCCACCGCCTCATTGATCACCACCTTGGGCGGCGTCTCCGTCTCGTGGAGCAGTTCGTAGACCCCCAGCCGCAGGATGTTCCGGTCCACGATGGCCATCCGTTCCAGCGTCCAGTTGGTCGCGTGCCGGCGGATCAGCGGGTCGATCTCGGCCAGGCGCTGGGTGGTCCCCTCCACCAGCCGCGTGACGAACGGCTGGGAACCGACTGCGACCCGGTGATGGCGGAAAAAGATCTTGAGCGCGTCGGCCGGGGAATCCCCGGTGACGTCCATCTGATAGAGGGTTTTGAGCGCCGCCTCCCGCGCTCTGGAGCGATTACCCATTCCTTGCCATCTCCCATGCGGCTTCCGCCGCTTCCCTCCCCCGGTTCAGCCCCTTCGGCTGTGAACGAGCCAGCGCCAATTTCCAGCTCCGCGCGGTGATCACGCCGCAGGTCACCGGCACCCCGCTCAACACACCGGCCAGCGCCAGCCCCGACAGCGCGGCCTGCGAGAGGTAGCGGTGATGAGCGGTCTCCCCTTCCAGGATACAGCCGACCGCGATGATCGCCCGGTACCGGCCGGTGGAGGCCATCCGTAGGGCCCGGTGGGGAAGCTCGAACGCGCCGGGCACCTTCACGACGTCCACGCCGGCCTTCTTCTTCCGCAGGAAATCGGAGGCACCCCGCGCGAGCCGGTCGGTGATCTCGGAATTGAAGCGGCTGGCGACGATCCCGAAACGGGAGCGGCTCTTACTCTTGCTGATCGAGGATCTCCATCAGCAGGTGGCCCAGTTTTTCCCGTTTGGCCTTGAGGTATTTCGCGTTGGCCGGTGTGGGAGGGACCTCCAGCGGGACCCGCTCGACGATGCTCAACCCAAACCCTTCGAGCCCCACCACCTTGCGGGGATTGTTCGTCATCAGCCGGATCTCGGTCAGTCCCAGGTCGGCCAGGATCTGGGCGCCGATCCCGTAATCCCGCAGGTCCGGACCGAAGCCGAGCGCCCGGTTCGCCTCGACGGTGTCGAGCCCCTTGTCCTGCAGGGCATACGCCTTCACCTTGTTGACGAGACCGATGCCCCGCCCTTCCTGCCGCAGGTAAAGGATGACGCCCCGCCCCTCTTTCTGGATAAGCTTCAGGGCCGACTGAAGCTGAGGGCCGCAGTCACAGCGCCAGGAGCCGAAGATGTCGCCGGTCAGGCACTGGGAATGGACCCGCGTCAGCACCGGCGGCTGGCGGACGTCGCCGAGCACGAGCGCCATGTGCGCCTGCCCGTCGGTGTCAGACTCGTAGACGACCAGCTGGAACTCCCCGTACGCGGTCGGCAGGACCGTTTCCACGACCCGCCGGACGAATTTCTCCTTGGAGAGCCGGTACTTGATGAGGTCGGCGATTGTGCAGATCTTCATGCTGTGCTCCCGCGCGAATTCCATGAGCTGGGGCGTCCGGGCCATCGTGCCGTCGGGCGCCATGATCTCGCAGATCACGCCGGCCGGCGTAAGGCCGGCCAATCGCGCCAAGTCCACCGCCGCCTCGGTGTGCCCGGCCCGCACCAGCACGCCGCCGTGCCGGGCCTTCAAGGGGAAGACGTGGCCGGGGCGGACCAGGTCGGACGCTTTCGTCGCCGGGTCGATCAGCGCCCGGATCGTGGTGGCCCGGTCGTGCGCCGAGATGCCGGTCGTCACACCGGCGCGGGCATCGACCGACACCATCCAAGCGGTCCCGAGCGGCGCCTGGCTCTCCACCACCATCGGCGTCAGGTCCAGCACCTGGAGCCGCTCCGGCTCCATCGGCACGCAGATGAGTCCTCGCCCATGGCTCGACATGAAGTTGACCGCCTCCGGCGTGGCGAACTGGGCCGCGAGCACCAGGTCCCCCTCGTTCTCCCGGCCTTCGTCGTCAATAACGACGACCATCCGGCCGGCCTGGATCTCCTCCAGGATCTCCGCGATCGTGTTAAACATGGGCCAGTGAACTCAATTTGGTTTCCAATAATTGAAGCGTCGCTTGTTCATCCGCGGTGAAGGACTCGGCCCCCTTGTCCCGCAGGGTATCGCCGATCTTCCTCAACGACGTGCCGGCCGGCTGAAGGACCTCCCGGACCACCTGGCTCAAGACCCGGTCGGGCGACAGCGTGCCGGGACCCGACAGCAGGATCCGGTCCCACTCTTTGGAATCGGTCGGGATCTCCGGCAGCGGCTCCGACATGAGGTTGCGCGCCTTGAGCGCGGCCGCTTGGGCTTCGGAGAGCCCAGCCACAAAACGGCTCAATGCTTCGAACGTCCCCTCCGGCAGGGTGTTGGCGGACCAGGGCCCGAGGAACGGCAGGACATAGAGCAGTGGGCTGTACAGCTGTTCCGCTTTGACGCCGCTGGAGGCGATCAACAGCCGCTGGGGATTGGCTCCCTTGGGAGCCAGCCCCGCGAATATCTTCTGCAGTCCCCCGATCTTCTCCAGCATCGACTTCCCCTCCGCGTCGGCGTAGAGCCCCTCCGGGTCCCGGAACGGCTTGCCCAAAAAGATCGCCTCGAACATCCGGTAGACCACCTTCGCCTGAGCGACCGCCACCTTCCCCCTCAGCAGGCCGAGCCGCTCCGGGATCATCGGGTCCACCACCCGGTCCACCCGGCTGACGAACAGGGAATTCACGGAATGGATCGCCGAGAGATCCCCGCTCCGGCCGGCCAGGTCCTGCAGCCCCAGCACGTACCCCTCGGCCGTGTCCAAGTAATGCCGGTCGGAGAAAACCAGCGTGACGTTGGGGCTCACCTCGCCGGTCGCCACCGCCCGTCGGACCGCCTGCGGCCCGACGGCAAGGTTCGGAACCTTCGTGAAAGAGCCCACCCCCTTCATGGCGGCGGCGATCCGGCGCACCTCCCGGACCAAGGGCTCGAGTTCGGTCAGCAGGGCCGAGGCCTCCTGAGACACGCGTCCTTCCCACGGCCATCGAGCGTGGACCGTCTTGAAGATCCCGGCCGCCTCCATGGCGGCCTCGTTGTAAAGGGCCTGGTAGATCTGCGGGACGGAGCGCCCCTCGGCCTGGAAGCTCTTCAGCCGCCCATCCAGGACCCCGGTCTCCAACAGCTGGCGGAACAGGGTCTGGTTGGTCGTCATGCTGAGCGCCCCCTTGAGCTCGATGAACTCGGCAAGGCGCGTTTTCCAATCCTTGCCCTCCTTAAGCGCGGGGAACCCGTCCAGCCAGAAGCTGTTGACGTGGGCGGCCGGGTCGGAGAGACGCAGGGTTGAAATCATTGGAGTAACCGGCTTAGTCGGTGAACGCTTTTTCGGAAATCTGGGATCTGGGCCGCAGGACTTCCCGGACCACCCGGCCGTCCTTCACATGGACTTCGACCAGGTCTTCCAGCCCGGACCCGGCAGGATAACCCCAGACCTCGGAGCCGTCCGGGTTGGTGCGGCCTTTCGGTTCGAGACTGCCGAGCGGGTGCGGCGCTTCCGCGACAGCCGGGAAGAGGCGCTCCAGGGAAACAGGATGCGGGCGCAACAGCGCCACCGAGCCGGCAACCCCGATCAGTGCCAGGACGATCCAACGGTCTTTCGGGAAGGTGGTCTGGACGGTCAACAAGGCATTTTCACTATAAGTCGCTGGCTCCCGGCTGTCAAGGTTCGGGGGCGATCGTCGGGGTATATAATGAGGCCATGCTGGCGCCGTCATCGCGTGACCCCTGGGCGTTCTCCGCTGGGCTCCTCCTTCTGACGGCGGCAGTCCTGACGGCGGCCCACTGGCCGGTCTTCCCTTACTTCCTGGACAGCTGGTACCACCTGGCGGTGATCCGGGGGTTCGAACAGGCCGGCGGCCCGGTCTTCCACGCCTTCTGGGAAGCCGCGCCGCAGGGGAGACCCCACCTCTACCCGCCCCTGTTCCATACGCTGTTCCTTCCAGCCGCTCTGGCGGGGGTGCCTCCGATCCAATTGGCGCGGTTCTGGACCTGGGCCTCCTTCCCGCTCCTGCTGGCCGCGGCGTGGAGCGTCCTCTCCCGTGTCTCCTCCTCCCGGCTGGCTTGCTTCGCGGTGATCGCGTTGGCGACGCCGTACAGTTTCTTCCTCGGCACGATCAATTACCTGCCGGCCACGCTGGCCCTGATCGCGGGACTGGGAATCCTGCTGGCAATCTCCCGACAGCGCCGGGTGGCGGGCGCCCTATGCCTGGCCGCCGCGTTCTATCTGCACGCGGGGATCCCCTGGCTGTTGTCCCTGGGGCTTCTGTTGTTCGGCTTCGTCGAACCCCGCTACCGCAAGACCTGCTGGGCCGCGCTGGCGGGCGGCCTGTTGGCCGCGAGCCCCTGGCTGATCCACTTGGGCCGGCATCTCTCCCTCATTCAGATCCAGCCCCGCGGGGAAGACCGGATGCTGGAGCTCCCGGTGCCGTGGCTCCTGCTGGGGATCGGGGGGGCCGTCATCGCCTGGCGGAGGAAAGGGATCCTCCGCTTCCTGCCCGTGCTGGCGGTCGCTTTCCTGCCGATGGCGCTGGCCGGCTACCGGTTCCGGTTCCTCGCCACGCAGGGGCTTTTCCCGCTGCTGCTGTCGGCCGCCGTGGCGCTCGATTGGCTGGCGGAACGGATGCGTCCGGGCTGGGTCCTGGGAGCGCTGTTGGCCGGGCTGGCTCTCCTCTCCCCCAGCATGCATCTCTCGCCCGGCCATTCCGGATGGGCGTGGGGAGACACAAGCTTAAGCGGCCTCTCCGGGCTCGTGCCGCCGGCCCCGCGCGGGACAGGAGGACCGATCTACAATGCAAAGTTCATGGGAGAACTGGAGGAGGCGATCCTGCGCTGGACCGGGCCGGACGACCTGATCTACTCGAACGTGCATTACCTGGCCGGCATGATGACCGCGCTGACCGGGCGGGCCGCCACGAACCAGATGCTCCGGGAGATGGCCGAACGGCCCCTCGGGGAGCAGATCCCGCCGGCCCGGATGATTCTCTGGCTTAAGAACCTTTCAGGGAAGAAAAGCCCCGAAATGGAGCGGGCGGTCGAGGAATACCATTTGAGCTTGGCGGGAGAAACTGAAATCGCTTACCTCTTCCTGAACCCATCGCCGACGGGACACCGGACGCCGGTCCTGCGGGTTTTTCCCTGGTGGGTCGCTATCCTGCAGGTACTGCTTGCTGGGGCTCTGGCGCTTTGGGACTTGCGCCGTTCTTGAACTTCACTGAGACGATCTTGGAAACACCCATCTCCTGCATCGTCACGCCGTACATCACGTCGGCCATGCCCATCGTCTTCTTGTTGTGCGTGATGATGATGAACTGAGAGTCCTTCAGGAACTCCTTGAGCGCCCGCGTGAACCGGTCCACGTTGGCCTCGTCGAGCGGCGCGTCGATCTCGTCCAGCAGGCAGAAGGGGCTCGGCTTGATCCTGAAGATCGCGAACAGCAGGGCGATCGTGGTCAGCGCCTTCTCGCCGCCGGAGAGCAGGGAGATCGGCTGAAGCGGCTTGCCGGGCGGACGGGCGATGATCTCGATGCCGCTCTCCAGCACATCCTCCTCGTCCATCAGCACCAGCCGCGCCTCGCCGCCGCCGAACAACTGCTTGAACGTGACCTGGAACTCCTGCTGGATCGCCTGGAAGGTCTCCCGGAACATCGCCCGCGTGGTCCGGTTGATCTTCGTGAGGGCTTCGTGGACGTCCTCTTTCGCTTTCGTCAAGTCGGCCTGCTGGGTGCTCAGGAACTCCCAGCGGTTCTGGAGCTCCCGCTCCTCCTCGATCGAGCCCAGGTTCACGGGCCCCATCTTCTGCAGTTTCTGCGAGAGCTCCTCCACCCGCGCGCGCGCTTGCTCCGGGTCCTGTTCCGGCTCTTCCGCTGGGTCCGGCACGATTTCATCCAAGTTGATTTGGTACACCTGGAGCAGGCGGTTCCCGATCTGCTCCTGCTGGAATTTCACCTGGGCCTGCTCCATCTCCTGACCGTGGAGCTGGGACTGGAGCTGGTCGAGCCGGCGCCGGACCCGCAGGAACTCCTGTTCCTGGGCTAAAGCGGCGGCTTGGGCTTCTTCCCGGCGGTGCCCCGCCTCGGCGGCCAACCCCTCCACCCGCGTCCTCTCCGATTCCAACTGCGTCAATTCCTGTTCGATCCGAACACACGCCTCTTCCAGCTGGACCTGCTTTTCCTCGATCTGCTCCAGTTCCGCCCGGCGGGCTTCCACGCGGGCCCCGGTGGACTGCAGGGACTGCTCCAGAACTTCCAGCGAGGAACGCCGGCTGGCGGCGATCTCATTGAGTGAAGAGAGTTCCGCCTTGGCCCCCGCCAGCGCGACGGAAACCTCTTCCCTCATCCGGCCCGCTTCGGCAATCGCCTCCTGCCCCTTCCGGATCGCCTGCTCGTGCGTCTCCAACTGCTGTTCCTTGGCGGCCTGCTCCTTCTCCCACCGCTCCAGCTCGGCGCGGGCCTCTTTCAGCTCGGCGGACGTTTCCACCTCTTCGGTCTTTAGGAGGTCCATCTCGCGGTGCAGTTTTTCGGCATCGGCTTGGGCGGAAGTGAAGGTGGATTCGATCCGATGAAACTCCTCGGCCTTTTGCCGGACCGACGCTTCCAGCCCGGCCAGCGCCCCGGCCTGTTCCCGGCACCGGTCCTGGAGGGAAACGAGTTTGGCCTTGGCTTCGTCCAGCCGTCCCTGCAGGTGAGCGTGAGAGACCTCCAGCGACTGCAGGCGGCTCGCCCGGCCGACCAGCATCGCTTCTTCGGCGGGCACCGGTCCCAACAGAACCCACCAGGCATCCGACAGAATCAGCCGAAGCAAGGGTTGGAGATGCGGCGTGATTCCGATCCGGTCCAGCAGGGCCACCGCGCTCGCGGGATCCGGCTGAGGAAGCGGGTTCGGAACCTGCTCCCGGACTAAAAAGAGGACGCGGCCGGCCCCGGAGCTCTCCAGAAACTGCCGGCACCGGTCTGCCGCCGAGGCAGATTCCACGACAACCGCCTCGGCCCAGGGCCCTAAAGCCGCGTCCACAGCTGTAATGTCGTTTCGGTCCACCTGAATCAGCTCCGCCAGGACGCCGTCGATCCCGTCCCGGGCGACAACCCCCTCATCCATTGCCTTCAGCAGTGCCTTGACGCCGCTGGAGTATCCCTCATGGCTGACCATCAGCCCTTTCAAGGCCTCCAGCTGGGAGCCCGCCCGGGTCAGTTCCTGTTCCAGCCCGTTGGCTTCCTGCTCCACGGCGCTCAAGGAAACATCGGTGATGTCCAAACTTTCCCGGCAGGTCTTCTGTTCCTGCTCCAATTGCTCCAAGCCCGAGCGGGCACGCGCCACTCCATCCCGCAAAATTTCCAGCGCGGCCGTGGACTCCTGCTGTTCGCGGGAGACCTTTTGCGTTTCCGCCTGCAGGCGGCCCGCCCGCGCCTCCAGCCGCGCGGTCTCCTGGCGCACCCGCGCCACCTGGTTCTTGACCTGGACTTCCGACCCAGTCAGGTCCAACAGCTGTTCCCGCGCCTGCGCGATGATCGCCTGCGCCTCCTCGATCCGCCGGGCACACCCGGCAAGTTGGCCCTGGGACTGGGCAATCCGCCCTTCTTTAAATGTACGCTCTTCCCCTTCCTGCCCCACCAGCACCCGCAGTTGGCGGACCTGTTCCTGGAGCTGGAGGAGCTGTTTCCCGGCGGAGTCGATCTCCTCCCGGGCCGACAGCGAACGGTTCTGCCCCTCCGCGATCCTCTCCCGGTTCATCTGCAGGTTGCCGCGGCCGGCCTCCTGCCGGTGGCTGACGCCCAGCACCCCTTCCCGCACCTGGGAGAAGATTTCGTCCGCTTCTGAAACACGCCCGCGTGCCTCGCTTAAAGAGGACTCCTGCCCGGCCGACTGTTCTTCCAAGCCGGCCAGCTCAGCCCGGAACTCCTGCAAAGTCCCTTCCTTGCCCTGCCAAAGCTGGGAGAGCCGGGCCCGCTCCCGGCGGGCCAGTCCCACCTCGAGCCCTTTGAGCTCTTCCATCTGCTCCTGGTAATGTTTGGCGCGGCGGACCTGGCGCTCCAGCGCTTGGATCTGCCGTTTCACCTCGGCGATCACGTCGTTCACGCGGGCGAGGTTGTCTTCCGTTTCCTCCAGCCGGCGCATCGCCTCCTTCTTCTGCGACTTGAACTTGGTGATCCCCGCCGCTTCTTCGAAGATGGCCCGCCGGTCTTCCGGCCGGGCGCTGATGATCTGTTCAATCCGGCCCTGCTCGAACAGGGAATAGGCGCTCGTGCCGATGCCGGTCCCCATGAGCATTTCCTGGATGTCTTTGAGGCGGACGGTACTGCGGTTCAGGAGGTATTCGCTCTCCCCGGTCCGGAACAGGCGCCGGGAGATGACCACCTCGGAGAAATCAATCGGGAGCTTCTTTTCGGAGTTGTCGAGAGTGAGGGAGACTTCGGCGTAATGGATCGGCTCACGGCGGTCGGACCCGTTGAAAATAAGGTCCTCCATCCGCCCGCCGCGCAACTCGCGAGGGGACTGCTCACCGAGCACCCACTTGATGGCATCGGCGACATTCGATTTTCCGCAGCCGTTGGGGCCGACTACGGCGGTGACACCCGGCTCGAAGATCAGCTCGGTCTGTTCACCGAACGACTTAAATCCGAGAAGCTCGAGTTTTTTAAAGCGCACTCTTCTCCTTCTCGGGGAGCATGCATAGATTATGCAAAATGCTGGAAGGATGTCAACTATTTATTGCGGGCGAGACAAACTGCCTGGGGGAACCTCTGCGCCAGCCATTCGACCATCTTTTCGCGGCGGCAGATCGCGGTGGACTGCTCGTCGATCTTTCCGTCGCCGTCGGCGTCCACCTGCACGACGGTGAACGGGCGGAACAGGCCGGGAGCGGTCCGGAAGATCACGGTGGCCTTCGGGTAATTCTGCACTCCGCGGATGACGCTGAAGATCAGGTACTTCGCTCCCCTGCCGGTCCCTTCCCAGCGGCCTTCGAGCGCCACCGGCCCCAGCGCGAACCCTTCCAGGAACCGGATCGTCTCCGACAGCCGCTTGTTCAGGAGCCCTTCCCCGCTCTGCATGCTCCGGACCGCGACGTTCATCCGGCTCGGGTAGTTATTCCGGACGAATTCCAGCATCTGCTTCTCCAGCGTCTCTCGCAGGGCGTCCGGCTGTGAGCCGGCAGAGGCCGCCGTCGCCGGCCGCGCCGCCATCAGAAGCGCCGCCGCCGTCACCGCGAACACCGCAAGTTTTATTCTGCCGTTACTCATGGGAGGTTTTTAAACTCTCAAGAAAGCCCTCAAAAGAAAAAGCGCCTCAATTGCGCCTTCAAATCAAGTATGGCTGGCAGCTCCCGGAAAAGTCAAGATCTGTAAGTAGATATAGTTAATACTAACAAGCTATGCAAAAAGCAACACGTCCTCGTCCTGGTCCCCCACCCGCTTGAGGAGGACGTGGAGCACCACGACCGAACCGGGATTCAACAGGCCTTGTTCCTGGAGGTGCCGCAACAAACCCGGGGTGACCGCTTTGGCCGTATCAGCGTTGATCTGAAGGAAAGCTTGTTTGAGAGGATCGACCTTGATCTCCAACCGATCTGTGCCGACAACGAGGTCCGCCTCCTCCGGCGAATCCACCAAAGTGAAATATCCCGAGAGGTTGTCCATCACCTGCCCCGTCCAGGCGGTTCCTCTTTCCACAAAGACCCTTCGCTTCAATGAGATCGGCGGCCCGGAGGGAAGCTGGTTGAACCAGATCGATTCGGCAAACCCTTCATAGCCGGCATCTCGCAGTAACTCTTTCAATCCGGGGAAAGATTCGGTCAACGGGGTGATCGGGTGCAGGCGGTCGTAGGGGGAAAGGGCCTCGATCGTGGTCCGCATGCTCTGGATGAACCCATTCAGCTTCGCCCGCCCCTCCTCCGCGCCGGCCTGGGGCGGCAGGACCTCGGACAACCGGGCCCGGGCATCCATGAAGATCCCGGTCAGCTGCGGCCCGGTCTTTTGGAATTCCGGCCCGTCCAACCGAACGCTCTTCAGCTCCTGGGTTACCCAACGCGCCAGCTCTTGATCATCCCTGGGAGCCGGGGACCTTAGATAACCATCCACGACGGCTAAGCCGTGCAGACCCAGATGATGCCGGGCCGCCTCCCACCCCGAGACAAGGATCGCAGCAACGGCACGCGGATCGGTAAACAGGGTCGAACCGATCCGGATCAGCGAGTCGGAGGCCTCCTTCAGGCCGGTCTCTCCGGCTAAGTGTCCCTGCAGAATCGCGCTGACCAAAGGCCCGGAAGAAGGCTCCAACTCAGGGAACCTGTAATACCCTTCCATCATTCCCAGCACCCTCTCGATTTCCGCGTCGTTCACCGTCGCCGCGCTCCGGTCCTCCGAAGCGTAGTTAAGCGGCTTGAGCCACTGGACGCCGCCGTACGGCTGCGAATCTCCCAGCCAAGCCACCCTCAGCCCATTGGGGGTCCGGAGAAGACGGGCCCCGGCCTCCCGGAACTCTACGGCCCCGCTCTCTTCGTCCGCCGGGATGGCGTAGTTCCATGCTTCGGCAGAAGGGGGAGGAGCCGTCACGAAGTACTCCTTCGTCCCGCGGAAGAATTTCGTCGGGTCCAACGGCAAAACACTCATGCCGGTCCCCGCCTCAAGCCGGACAAGATAAAATTTGCTGCTGCCATCGGAAATGGTCTTCGCATTGCCCAAATTGACATAGGCCAGCTCGCCCGGCTTTCCATTCGTATCGAACGCGGTCTGTCCTTGGGGGAACAACTGGAACCGAGCGGGATCGGCCTGGTAGACCGCCTCCTCCGCGCCGGCGCTCAGACGGGCGAGGACCTTAGCTTCTTCAATCAGCTGAAGCCGATTCGGCTCGGGAATCTCTTCCCACGTGGCCAGTGAGGGCCCCTGTTCCCTTTCCAAAAAGCGCGAGATGCTCTCGGAGACTGACCGCGCATCCAGAGAAGTCTGGTCGGAATATGCCTCTTGGAGGAAGTTGAAGATGAGCCCTGAAAAGCGCAGGCGCGGATCCTCGGAAGACAACGGCATTCCAACAGATTTGCTCCCCCAGAGGAATCTTGTGAAGTCTTCCTGAGTGATTCCGGAATCCTGGAGACGACCCTTGAAAGCAGGGTCCCTGGAAAAGAGGATCCGGACCACCTGCCCGGCCGGCACGCCTTCCGTTAGGAAAACCTGTCCGGAGTGATCTTTTAAGTAAAGCATCAGATCCGCCAGCACCCTCAGGCGGCCCTCGGCGTCTGGGTTCTTCTCTCTTCCAAGCGTGGAAGGATCCACCCGGGCATCCGGACCGTAGAAGAGAACCATCCGGGTCCCGGGTTTCAGGTCATACTCCCTCAAGACTGAAGGCAGGGTAACCCCGCCGGAAAGCTCGCGCCGGACGGTCTGTCCTCCCACCGAGAGCTCTACGGATCGGACGCGGTTGATGTTGATGATTCCCGTGTCGGTCCGGAAAAGAGGGAAGGTCGCGGCGTTCAGGAGCCGCGGCGTCACCGTCAATTCGCCGCGGAAAGATTCCTCCGCGCCGGCAGAGGGGACCTTCCAGATCCGGCCGGTCTTGTCCGCGCGGCCGGCGGCAATCTCCTTGCCGTTGCGGCTGAAGGCCAGCGAATAGACCGCGGAATCCCCGGTGATGATGTTCCGCAGGGCAGCGGTGCCGACGTCCCAAAGATAGATATTCCCCGACTCTCCGGCGGAGGCCAGCAGCTTGCCATCGGGACTGAAGGCCAGCGTGTAGATCTTTTCCTGCGTGACGTGCCGCAGGGATTCAAAGCGGGGGCCCTTCGCGAACCAAAGCCGGACCTCCCCCTGGTCATCGGCAGAAGCCAGCACCTTCTCGCCGGAGACCGGTGTGAAAGCGACGCTCAGGATCTTGGCCCCCACCGCGTGCTCCGGCAGGACGGCGATCCGCTTGGGCCGGTGGCCGGAGCGGACGTCCCAAATCTCCACGTTCCCTTCATCGGTCCCGATCGCGGCAATCTGGCCGTCCTTGCGGCGCGAAGGGCTGATCGGACGGTAGGCCACGCTGGTCGGATGTCCCTGCAGGGGCTGAAGGCGCGCCATGATTTGGGGCCTCTTCAGCTCAGGGGCGAGGTTGCGGATCACCGCTTCCGTTGAGCCGTTTTCGATGGCCAGCAGGGAAGTGCGCCCCGGACTCAAGGCCAGCCGGCCGGGATAAAATTCGCCGGCCGAGATGTCGAGCGGCGAATCGAAAACCATCGGCGACAAAACCCGCACCCCGTGAGAGGTTTCATACGTGGCCGCGGAGCGGTGCCCGACCACCAAAACCCCCCGCGGCTGGGAGCGATAGGCGGCGATCAGGATGTCATTGTCGTGCGTGATGGGCTTTGTAAAGCGCGGATTCCCGGACTCCCGTTCGCGCACCCAAACCTCATTGGCGCTGACCGTCAAAAGGGACTTCTGGGTATCCGGCGCGCCCTGGCTATAGACGACGCCAATGACCGGTGCCGTGTGCTTCCGGAGGTCCTGATACTTCTCCTCCGCGCCGGCGGAGGGTGGCAGGACCATCTCATAGGAGACGATCTGCTTTCCGCCTTGGGGTACGCGATGGATCTTGCCCACGCTGAAACCCAGCTCCCTCAACAAGGCGTTCGTCTCCTTCGCGCCATCCGGTACAAACACACGCAGCTCCTGCCGGGGATAAAACGCCCGAAGCGCTTTCATGGTAGGAGCCACGATCTCAGGAGGGCTGATCTCGGTGGTATGAAGGTCCATCTGAACCGGGTAGATCGCTGTCTCTTCCTTGCGGATAAGCAGCGACCAAGCAAGCTTTCCCTTGATCGTCACGATAAAACCTTCCATGTGGGGCACTACCTCAGACGAAATGAAGTCTTGCCGAAGCAAAACCGTCAGCCTGGAATTCAATTCCGCAGGAGACATCGGAAGAAACACCGCCTCCTCCGCGCCGGCGGATGTCAACATTTCCAAACGCCTCTGATCCGTCATGAAGACCTGGTCGTAAAATTCCTTCAACAAATCCAGAGCTTTTTGGCCTGGAGCGGGCCTGCCGGACAACCCCGTCCGCTCAAGCTCCCGAACCCGCACCATGTCATCCAGCAAACCTTTTTTCTGAAAGAAACCGAAGACCAGATCGGATAAATCTTTTCCATATCCCTGTTCAAAACCTGAGGAACGAGACAGAATTAAATAATGTAGGAAATACGCGTAAGCCCAGCTATCCCTGTCCGCTTCAGGAATATCGGCTGCATTGAGCATCTGTTCCATGACGTTGATGTTGGATTGCAATTGCCCTTCCAATTCAATCAATACCTTGGCTCTTTGAGCCAGGAGGCTGGCGTCTTTTTGTTGGTACAGCCGCAACTTAGCGGGAGTCCAGTAATCTTGGTCTAACCAGCTGTGCTGACGGATCACAGCTTCGACCGCCAAAGGGGCCGGAAACTCGTGCCATTGAAGATCTACCCCATGAAAGAGACGCGCCCATCCATAGGCCTGGGTATGCCGCAACTCTTCCTGCCTAGCTTTCGCATCAGAAAAATACCGGAGGAACAGCTCGAGGTTTTGCGCAACCTTCATTTGCAATAAGAGCTGTTTCAAACGCTGTCTCTCAATGGACTTTGGCTGGTCTGCAGTCAGCGTTTCAAAATCTTTCAAACGAAGCTGCCGCAGAAGATCCGTGTCGTAAACTGCCCGATCCAGATCGGCATATCCCGGATGACCCTGGATTGAGCGCCCCTTTGCAATCCATGTCGTCGTCCGCCCGTCTAAATAGGGAACCGCTTCCCAAACCCCCTCGGAGCGGTACCGCTGAACAGCAATTCCGCTCTGAGTTGGGAGAAAAGCGACCAGTTCTCCGAACCGGGAGAAAACCTCTCTTTTAAGCTGCTCCACAAACAAATTGTAGCGGCTTTCATCCAGCCGGTCGGAGACCAGCGGGCTAAAATCGCTTTGGATGTTTCGACGGATGAAAGCGACCATGGGCCCCACGTCAACCCCTCTGTTAACTGGTCCGCTGAAATATCCCTGCACGATCATGTTGGTCAGCTGATCCAAGACAGGCCGGCGCTGTTCAGCGTCTTGAAAAATTGGAGGAGGCTCCGTCGTCTTCACCTCCCTCCCCCTTCCAGGGAAACCGGGCTTGTCATCTTGGCCAATAAATTTTATGGAAGCTATGTTGAAAAGATCGTCGAGATCGATTGTCATCAGCATCCTTGGAGCCGCCCTGGGTCGGCTCGGCATCAGCCCTTGGCGCGTGTTGAGTTCGAGCAGAGCCGGCTTTGAAGATTGGACGGGTCCCGGCCGTGGGACCGGTGCTGCAGCTTTTGGAGGCCGAACAGCCTTGCCGATAAAGAAGCTGCCGCTTTCCTTAATCGCTGTGATCTGTTCCTTTGTAAGAACCATTTTTATTTTCCCCCGGAACTGGGACCAATCCTGAAAAGGACGGTGCTGGATAATTTCCATCGCCAATTGATCCGCCTTTTCTTGAGAAATCTTCAGCAGATCGGACAACCATTTTCCAAGCTCATCCGCCAAAATTGCATTCAAATCCATCTCCTCCGCGCCGGCGCCGGGCGGGGCAATCGCGGAGATAACCCACCTGTCCCGCAGGACTAAGACCTTCACCTGTTTTTGATCGGCAAACAGAAGCTCCACTGAACCCGACAGGGTGGAATCCGGTTTGTTTCTCTGCGTCTCAACGATGCTGAAGTTTTCGATCCTCTCTCCCTTGCCTATGTTCCTCAACAATTCGGAGACTTTCCCTCCCAAATCGAACCCACTCCTCCAGCCCGACTGAAGAACTCCTTTGATTTTCCCGTCCGGAGCGATGACCTGAAAACCTCGAGCCGCCAAATCCAGGAGAAGCACCCCCAGGTCAGAACGGTAAGCCAAAAGAACTAATGGGACGAGCTTTTTACTCTGCATTTTGAAAGGACCCAAGGGCACCGTTATATTCCCGTCGTACACAAAACCCGGGGCCACCAGACGCCGGATGCGGCCACCCTCCTCCATGGAGATCTGAAAGACTCCCTCCCTGTTCATCTGATCCACCAAGGCCTGTTGGTACGCAAGGAAATCCTCCGGCAGCCGGATCTCCTCGGCGCCGGCGCCGCCAGATAGCGCGGCGTAATCCAGCCGGCGGAAGCGGAGGGGGACGAGTTGCCGTGCGGAATTGTAATAATTCATCCGGATGATCCCATTGCCCTCGGGAATCCCGCCGACCTGGAGACTGGCCCCCGGTTGGAACTGGGCATAGGCCCCTTTCCAAACTGCCTCGGCCAGAACGTCCATCTTGCCGCCCGATTCCATGTCCTCTTCGAGATCTCTTTGGTTCTTTTTCACGAACCTCCATGCGGATCCCCTGAGCTTCGCCCAGGCCGCCGGCTCGACCAGTTTCCTGAGCTCAACATAGACAGCCCGCGGAATCCCTTGATACGCGTGCGCATTGGAAGCTTCGACAAGGATCCTGTTGATGCCGGTGATCTTTCCCTTCTTTGAGGCCTTGAGCTCAACTAAAAACCCATTCCTCAACTCGGGCGTATTCGCATGGAAGTGAAACCAATAGGTCTTCCCGCCATCCACCAAATGGCCGCTCGGCATAGGGCTGTCGGTTACAAATTCCACGTCCGAATTAGGAAAGGCGCTCAGTGTTTCCTGGAGATCTTTTTTAATTTGCCGTTTCAGACCCTGCAGGATGAGATTCCAACCTGCCTCCTCCGCGCCGGCGGCGGGGAAGGACGGCGCCAGCAGGACATCGAGCAGCCGGGCCGTGATCTCACGCTGGTCCTTCCAAGGAATCTTTCCCATGGTGCCCGAAATGGCCTCGCGAAGACTGGGCGAAGTCTGCGAAGAAAGCTCAAACAGAAGGATGGAAACCTGCTCTTCACGATTTGCTTCAAGCGGAAATCCGCGGGTTTTCCAGCGCTCTTCAAGAACCGTCACCAGCGTGCCGACAAAAATAGCCCGCAGAGCCAAATCCCCCTCCCCTTTCGTCGGATCCCCAAGGATCGCGGGGAATACTTTGAAGAAAACCGGTGCTCGATCCAAATCAACCTCATGCTGATCGAGAAGTTCCTTTGGGAATTCAGGGACCCCAGAACTGAGCGCCTGGAGTACCGGGGCGTTTATCTCGACTTTTCTTTGGTGGGCGCTCCTGATAAAGCGAGCCACGAACTTCACCAGCGCAAGCGCCCGCTCAGGATCAATCCATCCCGGCCACTTTTCCTCCGCGCCGGCGGTGGGACCGCGCAGGGCTTCCTCTAAACCAACTTTGACCTTCGGGGACTGCTCGGGGCGCAGGGCGAAGGCCGGGCTGGGCAGGGCAAGCCCGAGGATTAGCCAAAGGGCGAAGAATCTTCGCAGGAAAAGGGTCTTTTTCATGGGTTCAAGGGATCTAATGAGTAAAGTGTCGCACAGGGAGTAGGGCGGAGTCAACCTGACTATTTAGATTTTGTTACTGCTAACAACCACCGGGCGGCGGCTACATCCCCAGGATGTTGTAGCCGCAGTCGACGTACAGGATCTCCCCGGTGATGCCGGAGGAAAGGGGGGAAAGCAGGAAAGCGGCCGCGTTGGCCACCTCTTCGATCTGGACGTTGCGGCGCAGAGGGGCCTTCCCCTCCACGATCTTCATCATGTCGGTGAAGCCGGAGATGCCGCGAGCGGCCAGGGTCTGGACCGGGCCGGCGGAAACACCGTTGACCCGGACTTTTTTCGGGCCCACGTCGAACGCGAGGTAGCGGATGGAGGCCTCGAGCGCCGACTTGGCCACCCCCATTACGTTGTAGCGAGGGATCACTTTCTCCGCACCGTAGTAGGTCATCGCCACGATGCTTCCGCCGGCGGTCATGAGCGGGACCGCCCGCTGGGCGAGCGCCGTCAAACTGTAGGCCGAAACATCCAGCGCCAGCCGGAACCCTTCCCGGGAGGTCGGCAGGTACTCCCCCTCCAGCTCTTCCCGCTTGGCGAAGGCCACGGCGTGCACCAGGAAATCGAGCGATCCCCAGGTACTCTTCAAGCCGGCGAAGACCTGGTCCATCTGGACGTCGTTCGTGACGTCGCATTCAAAAAGGGGAGAGCTTCCACCCAGCCCGGCGGCCAATTCACCCACCGATTCCTTGAGCCGCTCTCCTTGATAAGTGAAAGCCAGCTGGGCCCCTTCCCGGTGGGCGGCCTGCGCGATCGCCCAGGCGATGGAGCGCTTGTTGGCGACGCCGACCACGAGGCCTTTCTTCCCCTGCAACAGCATCTAGCCCTCGAACTTCCGGAGGATCAGGGAGACGTTGTGGCCGCCGAAACCGAGCGAGTTGCTTAAACAGACCGAGAGTTTCGCCTTCCGCGCCTGGTTCGGCACGTAGTCCAGGTCGCACTCCGGGTCCGGCGTCTTGTAATTGATGGTGGGAGGGATGATCTGATCTTGGAGCGCCATACAGCAGGCCACGAACTCGATGGCGCCGGCGGCCCCCAGCAGGTGGCCGGTCACCGACTTGGTGGAGCTGATGGGGACCTTCTTGGCCTGGTCCCCGAAGACTAATTTGATCGCCTTGGTCTCGATTCGGTCGTTGAGCTGAGTGGAGGTGCCGTGCGCGTTGATGTAGGAGACGTCCTTCGGCTGGAGGCCGGCGTCTTCCAGAGCCATCTTCATGGCGCCGGCGGCACCGGTGCCGTCCGGGTCCGGCGCGGTCACATGGTAGGCGTCGCCGGTCATGCCGTAGCCGACTACCTCTCCGTAGATGCGCGCGCCCCGGGCCTGCGCGTGCCCCAGCTCCTCCAGGACCAGCATGGCCGCCCCCTCGGCAATCACAAAGCCGTCGCGGGTCTTGTCGAACGGGCGGCTGGCCCCTTGGGGGTCGTCATTGCGGGTGGAGAGGGCCTTGAGCGCGCAGAAACCGGCCACGCCCAAGAAGGTGATCGCGCACTCGGAGCCGCCGGCGATCATCACGTCGGCCGAGCCCCGGTCGATGATCTCAAGCGCATCACCGATCGCGTGGGCGGAGGAGGCGCAGGCGCTGACCGTGCAGGAGTTGGGGCCCTTGGCGCCCAGAGAGATGGAGACCTGGCCCGACGCCATGTTGCAGATGATCATCGGGATGAAGAAGGGGCGCACCTTGTCCGGACCTTTCGCCTGCAGGTCCCGGTACCCTTCCTCTATGGTGGCCAGCCCCCCCATGCCGGTGCCGATCCAGACGCCGACCCGGGCCGGGTCCTCCTTGGACATGTCCAGCTTGGCATCGGCTACCGCCTGTTTGGCGGAAGCCACCGCGAACTGGACGAAGCGATCGGAATGCTTGACCTCCTTGAGGGAAAGATACTGCGCGGGATTGAAATTCTTTACTTCCGCCCCAAAGCGGGTGGGGTATTTCGAAGCGTCAAAAAGCGTGAAAGGCCCGGTGCCGCTCTTTCCCTGGACAAGGGAGGCCCAAGTTTCCTGCAGTGTGTTCCCTACCGGCGAGAGGACTCCCAGGCCGGTTACAACGACTCGGCGGCGTTTCTGCACGAGCAGGGGTCACGAGGCCTTCTGGCTGGCCTTCTCCCCGATGTACTTGACGGCGTCTCCGACCGTGACCAGCTTCTCGGCCTCTTCGTCCGGGATCTCAATCCCAAACTCCTCTTCCAGGGCCATCACCAACTCGACCGTGTCGAGGGAATCGGCACCGAGGTCGTCAATGAACTTGGCCTCCGGGGTCACTTCTTCCGGCTTGACGCCCAACTGTTCAGCGATGATGTTCTTTACCTTATCCGGTACAGTCATGGTTCCTCCTGAATTAAGTTTAAACTACTATAGCCACCCGGTCGGGATTGTCAAGCGAGTTGGCGGATCTCTTCGGCGGTCCCGGCGGAGTGGACAACCAATTCCGGGTCGATCTTCCGGACCAGCCCCTTGAGCACGGTGCCAGGCCCCACCTCCAGGTACGTCTTGATGCCGGCTTGAGACATCGTCCGGACGCAGGCGATCCACTGGACCGGCTCGGTCAGCTGGCGGACCAACAGCTGACGGATCTGGCCGGCATCGGTATGATAGCCCCCGGTCACGTTGCTGGCCACCGGGTACCGGGGCGCCTGGACGGCTGTGCCGGCCAGCGCCTGCTCCAGCCGGATTGCGGCCGGCTCCATGAGCCGGGAATGGAACGCGCCGCTGACCTCCAGCGGGATCACCCGCTTGGCCCCCCGCTCCTTGGCCTTGGCCGACGCCGCCGCCACCGCTTCCGCGGTCCCGGAGATCACCACCTGCCCCGGGGAGTTCAGGTTCGCCACCTGGGCCCCCGCCTGCGCGCAGACCTCCTGGAGCGGCTCCAGCTCCAACCCGAGCACGGAGGCCATGGTGCCGGGATGATCCTTAGCCGCTTCCTCCATCGCCTGGCCCCGGAGCCGGACCAGCTTCAGCCCGTCCGCGAAGCTGAGCGCCCCCGCGGCCGCCAGCGCCGTGTATTCGCCGAGAGATAACCCGGCGGCGGCGGCCGGCTTGAGCGGCGCCGCCGATTCCAGCGCCGCAAGCGCTGCCATCGATGCCACGTAGAGGGCCGGCTGGCAATGCTCGGTGCGGGTGAGCTCCTCCGCCGGACCTTCCCAGCAGAGCTTGCTCAAACCGTAGCCGAGGATCGCGTCGGCCTCCTCGAACAGGGCCTTCGCAGCCGGAAACACCTCGGCCAGCTCCTTCCCCATACCGACCGACTGGGCCCCCTGGCCCGGAAACAGCAGAGCGATAGGAGCGGGTAAATTCATTCGATGAATTGAGGCGGCTGGTCCGCCTTGCCCGGAAAGAGGTGGTATCTCCTTTCACCGATCAGCAGGAGGTCCCATTCCGGAGCCAAAACCCGAAAACCCGCCAACTGTTTCTCGAAATCGGAATCCTGGTTGATAAAACCTTCGGAGACCAACCGGCCTGTTTGTTTCCATCCGTCGGCCGTGCGGGAGAAAACAAGATTCCGATTATTTCTTTTGAACAGCGCGTATTCCTCTTTGCCGTCTTTATTCAAATCCACGGCCAGAACCCAGGTCCCGGCGGCCAAGTACGCCTCGTAAGATGTTTTCTGGGCGATCAGGAATTCCAGGAAATCCGGGTCGAGGGTTTTCCCTTCAGGAATCACCTTCAGCCTTTTTTGAAGTTGTTCGGCCGTCTGCGCGGTGGTCGTGTCATGCCAGCGATTCTTCTGCGCCAATATCTCAGCGGCGCGGGACCGGATCGTTTCCGCCTGCGGATGCTTTTCGAGCTTGGCCAAGCGGACCAGCGCGTCCCGTCCCGGCCTGCCCAAGGAGAACCGAAGATAACGGTAATCGAACTTCTCGGCGCTGACGGCGCCGGACATCAGTCGGGCCACCTGGCTGCGCACCGTGATCAGCCGGGGATCCAGCAGAGGGGTGTTGACGAGGACCGCAAGCGCGATCACCACGGCGGCGACCCGCACGTTGATCGGGCTGATCCCTTTCATCCACGGGGATTCCCGCCTGAGGGCGGTCCGGGAATAGCCGGCCACGTACAGCGCCGCAATGAGCACCGACAGGGCCGCGAAGACCCGGCTGACCGACCAGCCATGCTGCTGCACCCGCAGCCACAGCGCGTACACGCTCAGCGCCGCGTAAGCCGGCAGGATGACCACGCCGGCCTCCACCAGCCGGCGCACCCACGGGTTGTAGGGCGGCTTTTCCCGCCCGTCCTGGTACACCGCGTTGAGGAAGATCACGACGTAAAGCTGGAGGTTGAGCATCAGGATCGTGGCGTGGTTGGTATCCCAGAGCGGCTTCAGGCCGGTGAACGGCAGGGCGGCCAGGAAGATCAGCGCGATGAAGCAAGGCAGCGGGAGCAGATTGCGGAAGACCACCAGCATCGTGGCGCGCAGGTTGGCCACCAATCTCTTCTGGGAACTGCAGATCGAGAGCGCGAATCCGAAGACGCTCCCGCTGACCAGGTACACGAACCAGGCTTTGGTGAAGAGCTTGGCGAAGAAATCGATGTGGATGATCTTGAACATGGCGGCCCACAGCCCGAGGGACCCCCAGAAGAGAGCCGTGTAAACGCCGGCGGTTTGAATCGTCAGGATGTTGTTCCAGGAAAACTGGAAGAGGTCCGGGTAGGGGAAATGGGCTCGCCCGTTCTTCAGCCAGGTCTGAGCGAACGGGAGCGTGATGTACCAAGCCAGCGCGACCGTCACCCCAAAATAGGCCGCGGCCAGGAAGAACGCCTCCTCGACCGCTTCGCCCGGATAAACCGTGCGGCCCGTGTAGAGCCCCAGCGCGAGAAGCACCGCCGCCAAACCGCCGGCGAAACGCCAGGTCCGCGGCTCCGAGAGGCGGTCCCCCACCAGCTGGAGAGCCAGCAGGACTCCGATCGTGAGGGTATACCACGCGATGAGGAGAGGCGGCTCGGTCGCCGGCCAGGCATGGGACTTCAGCAGTTGGTGCATCCAAAAAAGCAGGGACCCTTGGAGAAGACCGAGCAGAGCGAGCCGGAAGGTCTGACGCGGCGCTACCACTGCAGGACGGCGGCGCCCCAGGTGAGCCCGGCGCCGAAAACGACCAGCAGGACGTAATCCCCCTTCTTGATGCGGCCCGACTTCACGGCCTCGCAGAGGGCGACGATCGTGGAGGCGGCCGACATGTTGCCGTACCGGTCCACGTTGAGGAACACCTTCTCCAGCGGGATGCCGGCCCGGTTCACCACCGCCTCGATGATCCGGACGTTGGCCTGGTGCGGCACGACGCAGGCGATCTGCTCCGGCCGGAGCCCGGCCTTCTCGATGGCCGCATGCGCGGCGTCCGCCATGCCGCGCACCGCGTGCTTGAACACCTCGCCGCCGCTCATCTTGAGGAAGTGGGCCCGGTCGGCGACCGACTGGGCCGAGGCCGGCTGGGCCGAGCCGCCGCCGGGCACCTTCAGCAGATCCACCTTAGTGCCATCGGCACCGAGGATAGTGGAGAGAATCCGCCCTTGGGTCGTCGGCCCGATCACTGCGGCGCCGGCCCCGTCGCCGAACAGCACGCAGGTGCCCCGGTCGGTCCAGTCCACCACGCGGGAGAGGACCTCGGCGCCGACCACCAGCACATTCTTGTAAACACCGCCGGCCACGAACTGCTGGCCCATCACGAGAGCGTAGAGGAAGCCGGAACAGGCGGCGGCCACATCGGTGGCGGCCGCCTGCGGGGCCCCCAGCTTCGCCTGCAGGATGCAGGCGGTCGCCGGGCACGGCATGTCCGGCGTCATGGTGGCCACGAGGATCATGCCGAGGTCGGTGGGTTTGAGCCGGGCGTCCTCCAGCGCGGCCTGCGATGCCTTGAGCGCGAGGTCGCTGGTGTTCTCGCCGTCGGCGGCGATGCGCCGCTCGGAAATCCCGGTCCGGGTGCGGATCCACTCATCGGAGGTCTCAACCAGCTTCTCCAGCTCCGCGTTGGTCATCACCCTCTGAGGGACGTAGAAACCGAGCCCCAGGAACCCGACCGGCTGGCTCACGCGACCGAAGCCCTCCGCAGTTCATGGGAGGAATCGAGGATCGCCTGGTTCACGCCGTTGGTCACGAAGGCCGCGGCGCGGGCAACGGCGTTGCGGATGGCCCAGGCGCTGGAGGAACCGTGGCAGATGAAACAGGCGCCGTTGACGCCCAGCAGGGGCGCCCCGCCGTACTGCGCGTAATCCATCTGCTTCTTCAGCGTGAGGAAGGCCGGGCGGAGAATCAATCCTCCCAGTTTGTTCCACCAAGTCCGCTTGATCTCCCGCAGGAGCAGTTCCGTTAGGGCAAAGGTCATCCCCTCCGACACCTTCAGCGCGACGTTCCCCACGAAGCCGTCGGTGACGATCACGTGGCACCGGCCGGCGAAGATGTCGCGCCCCTCGGCGTTCCCGACAAAATTCAAGGAGGATTCGTCCAGCAGTTTGAAGACCGCACGCACGAAATCGGTCCCCTTGCTCTCCTCTTCTCCCACGTTGAGCAGTCCGACCGCCGGGTTGTCGATGCCCATCACGTGGCTCATGTAGATGGAGCCCATGATGCCGTACTGGAAGAGATGCGCCGGTTTCGGATCGATGTTGGCCCCCATGTCAATCACCATGACCGGCCCGCGCAGGGACGGCACCACCACGGCAATCCCGGGCCGCTCGATCCCCTGGAGCATCCCCAGCCCCAGCGAAGCGGCGCAGACGACGGCGCCGGTGTTGCCGGCGCTGACGATCGCGTCCGCCTCCCCCCGCTTGGCCAGACTCACCATTTGGCAGATCGAGGAGTCCGGCTTCTTGCGGACGCTGACGGCCGGCGACTCGGACATCTTGATGACTTCGGGGGCGTGATGGAGGCGCAGGTTCGGGGGAAGCGGGTGGAAGCGGTCCAGCTCTTTCTGGAGCCGGTCCTTCTGGCCGACGAGGATCAGCTCGACGTCCAGCGAGCGGGCCGCTTGGATGGCGCCGTCCACGATGGCGCCGGGCGCCCGGTCACCCCCCATCCCGTCGAGGGCAATCCGGGTCATCGGCGGATCAACCTTTCTTGGTCTCCGTTTTCACCGGCACCACCTGCCGGCCCCGGTAATAGCCGCAGGACGAGCAGACCCGGTGGGAAAGGACCGACGCGCCGCATTGGGAACAGCGGGAGAGGCCGGTCACTTTCAGGTTCAGCTGGGTCCTGCGCTTGTCCCGCCGCGAGCGGGAGAAACGGCGCTTAGGAAGAGGCATGGGTACAGCTCCTTTCATTCAGGTTCGTCCCGCACTGGGGACAGAGACCGCGGCAATCTTCCCGGCAGAGGAACCGCGCCGGGTAGCTCAAGAGGATTTCCTGGCGGACGTCATCCGTGATGTCCAGGACCTCCCGTTCCTTGGCGGAGTAATCCAGCTGGAACCGGCTGTCGTACGGCTTGCTGTACTGCTCCAGACAGCGCACGCAGGTCAGCTCCGTTTCGCCGGCCACGCCGACGTCCACCCAGACGGTGTCCTGGTGCTTCTGGAACGCGGCGGTGACGCCCACCGGCGCCGTGAACTTGAGCTCCGGCGTTTCCAGATCCATTTGTTTCGGGTCGACCGCCAACGTCACCGTGAGGCCTTCCTCCGGGATCTCACTCAATTTGACCTTCATCTTTCAAGCGCTCCTTCAAACGTCTCGCGACGAACGACGGCACCAGCCCATTGACATCGCCGCCCAAACCGGCTGCTTCCTTGATCAAGCGGGAGGAGAGGTAGGAACACTCGGCCGAAGGCATCAGGAAAACCGTCTCCACCCCCGGGTCCAACCGCCGGTTGGTCAGCGCCAACTGGAACTCATACTCAAAATCCGAGAGCATCCTTAAGCCCCGCAGGATCAGGCGGGCCTTTTGCCGGCGCGCGAAATCGACCGAGAGCCCGCCGAACGGCTCTACCTTCACGCCGGAGAGCCGCCGGGTCGCTTCCTTCAGCATCTCGACCCTCTCCTCCACGGAGAACAGAGTCCCTTTCCCGGGGTTCTCCGCCACACCGACCACCACTTCCGGAAAAATGGCACGGGCTCTCCGGATGAGATCGATGTGCCCGTTGGTAACCGGGTCGAACGTGCCAGGGTAAACTGCGATTCGGTTGGTCACTTAGTTGTAGAAGGCAAGAGCGGTATCCCCATATGTTTCAACGCGTTGCAGTACAAGCTTGCCCGCCGGGCCTTCGAATTCCGGAGGGAGAGGATCCCGCTTGGCGTGCTCCGCAACCACCCATCCGGTCGGGGAAACTATAGCACAGCGGCATAGGGCGCTCAAGGTTTTTCTGGCCAAATCCCCCTCGTACGGGGGATCGATCAGAATGAGGCCGAAGGATTGGCGGCGGAGGGCCAGTTTCCGGATCGCCGACAGGGCATCGGATTTTAAAAGAGTGGAAACCTGGTACCAGGTACCGATTGCCCTTTCGGTATCGGGTACCGATGTTAGGCCTTTCAGATTGGATTCGATCGCTTGGATGCAAAAACCGGAACGGTCCACGAAGGTGACGTGGGCGGCGCCCCGGCTTAAGCTCTCCAGCCCAAGCGCGCCGGAGCCAGCGAATAGATCCAGCACCCGCGCTCCTTCCACCCGGGTTCCAAGGATATTGAACAGCGCCTGCCGCACCTGATCCTGCGTAGGGCGGATTTTCTCCCCTTTCGGCATCCCCAGGACGCGCCCCGCGTATTCTCCGCCCGTGATCCTCACGCGGCCGGCACGGCCAATTGTGGAAAGCGCAGGGCGATCTCTTTCTTCAGCGGCGCCAGGTCCGGCCGGGCCAGGTCCGGCTCCGCCGCCAGCAGGGACTCCGCCTCCTTCCGCGCGAGCTCCAGCCAGGGTCCCTGCGCGGCCCACTCGAGACATTTCAGGTCCGGCAGGCCGGACTGGCGCTTGCCAAGCAATTGGCCGGGACCGCGCAAACGCAGATCCTCCTCGGCGATGCGGAAGCCGTCGGCCACCTGCACCATCGTCTGGAGCCGTTCCATGCCGGCCGGGTCCTTCGGGTTGGCGATCAGGATGCAGGTCGATTCATGCTCCCCGCGGCCGACGCGGCCCCGCAGTTGGTGCAGTTGGGCCAGCCCGAACCGCTCCGCCCCCTCGATCACCATCACAGTGGCGTTGGGGACGTCCACGCCGACCTCGATCACCTGTGTCGCCACGAGCACCTGGACCTCCCTCTGCTTGAAGGCGGTGAAGACCTTTTTTTGCTCGGCCGAGTTCATCCGCCCGTGCAGGAGGCCGATCCGGTAGCCCGTGAAAACCTGCTGGTACTCCTCGAACAACTGCAGGACGGAGACGGTCCGTGCGGAAGGAGGAACCACCGCGGAAGAAGACTGGACGGAGGGAAACAAATCCTCCTCCGGCTTGGCTCCCTTTTTCTCCGCGCCGATGCGGGGGCAAACCACGTAGGCCTGGCGCCCGGCATCCAGCTCCGACTTGACGAAGGCGAAGCATTCCTCGCGGCGGCCGGAGTCCATCCAGAGGGTACGGGCCGTCTGCCGGGCTCCCGGCCGCTCGGTCAGCACGGAGACCTCCATCTCCCCGTACAGCGTGAGCATCAGTGTCCGGGGGATCGGCGTCGCCGTCAGGATCAGCAAGTCCGGGTTGTCCCCTTTGGCCACCAGCGCGTTGCGCTGGTCCACGCCGAACTTCTGCTGTTCGTCGATCACCACCAGCCCCAGCTTGGAGAAGCGGACCCACGGCTCCAGCAGGGCGTGCGTCCCCACGAGCACCTGGAGCGTTCCCCGGCTCAGCGAATCCGCCAGATGGAGACGGGCCGGTTCCTCCAAGGAGCTGGTCAGGAGCCCCACCGAGAGGTCCGCCGGCGCCAGCAGTTGGGAAAGAGTCAGCGCGTGCTGGCGGGCCAACACCTCGGTGGGAGCCAGCACCGCCGACTGGAACCGGCTCTGCGCCGCCACTGCGATCGCGTAGGCGGCCACCGCCGTCTTGCCGGAGCCGACCTCCCCCTGGAGAAGCCGGTGCATCGGCGTCGGGGCCGCCAGGTCGGCGGCGATTTCTCCCATCGCCTTCTCCTGCCCCGCGGTCAGCTTGAACGGCAGGTTCCCCTTCCACCGGTCGACGAGATCGCCGGCCACCTCGTGGGCAATCCCGGGGCGCTCCTGCAGGTTCCTGCGGCGCGTGCCCAGCGCCAGTTGGAAACAGAGCATCTCGTCGAACGTTACCCGGTCCCGCGCGCCGGCCACCGCCTCCGGCGCCGGCGGGAAATGGACCCGGGTCATCGCGGTCTTATAATCCAGCAGCATGTTCCTCTGCCGGATCTCCTCCGGCAGAGGGTCCGGCAGATTGTTCCAAAGGGCCTTGAGCGCCGCCGCCACGGTCTCCCGCAGTTCCCGCTGGTGGAGCCCCGAGGTGGCCGGATAGACCGGCACCATCCGCCCCATGTGCAGGGATTTGTGGGCCGCTCCTACCGCCTCCTTCGGGATGAACTCAAACTCCGGCACCGCCATCTGCACCTTGCGGCCAATCCGCTCCACGGTGCCATAAAGGATGATCTCCTGCCCGACCGGGAACCATTTGCGCATGTACGGCTGGTTGAACCAAAGGGCGGTCACCAAGCCGGTGCTGTCCCGCACAGTAATCTGCAGGATCACGGTGCCGGTCTTCGCCCGGAACATGCTTACCGCGGAGATCACGCCGCGCGCCGTCCCCTTCTGCCCCGGCACCAGCTGGTCGATCGACTGGAAAGCGCGCCGGTCCTCGTGCCGGCGCGGGAAATGGTACAGCAGATCCCGCAGGGTCCGGATACCGAGGCGGTAGTAAAAGGAGTTCCGGCGGGGGCCCACCCCTTTGAGGTATTGGACCGGGGTGTCCAGCGTGAAGACCGCCGGGCCGACTTTGCCCTTGACGCTCGTCGAGCCAGCCCGTATCATACTTTCTCTCACCCGAGGATTATCCTATGGCACAACGTTGTGACATCTGCGGAAAGGGCCCCATGGCGGGCCGGACCTACACCCGAAAAGGGAAGGCCAAGAAGAAAGGCGGGATCGGGCGGCACGTTGCCCGGAAGAACAAGCGCCGCTTCATGCCCAACCTCCAGTCGGTCCGCGCCGTCATCCAGGGCGCCGTCAAGAGGATCCTCGTCTGCACCAAGTGCATCAAGAAGGGCTGCGTCACCCGTCCCACCCCGGCCGTCAAGCAGGCCGCTTAAAGACCCACTCTCACCCGGTAAAGCACCTTCACTTCGCCGTCCTTCGGGACATCCACGTTGAAGCGGATCGTGAAGGCGTCCACCTTCTCGAACGGGTGGGAGTTACTGATCACCGACCAGTTGCCGTACAGCGGCTCGATGAGCCCGACCGTCACGCCCTCATTCTTGTGGTTCCGGAGCGTGACCTCCCACTCCGATTCGTGCACCCCTGAGGTGATCTGCTTGTAGTCGGTCTGGCGCCGCTCGGCCACGACATCGAACGCCTCCCCGATCTCCAGCTTCACTTCCTCGTCCTTCGGCGTGTGTTTGATCCGGTCTTCGCCGATCAGCTGGAGTTTCTGCTGGGAGTCTTTCTTGTAGACCCGAACGACGCCGGCCGGCAGGGGCATGCCCAAATGGTTCTCGGCCGAATTCTTCAACTTCACGTACACCTTCACCGGCTGTTCGGGGATCTGCTCCTCGTACCGCCGGGCGAACCAGCTCTGGACGCCATAGACCAGCATTTCCTTCCGCGCCTTGGCGCCGGATGCCTCCAGGAGCCCGATCTGCTTGGTCTGGTTCTCCTTGATCGTGGTGGGTCTCTGCAGATCGTAGATGTGGTACTCGAAGAACCCCTGTTCCTGGAATTGGGGTGCCTGAGCCCGGGCCTTTTCATAGACCATCTCGTTGGCCATCCCGTATCCCTCCTGGTCACGCGCCCGGTGGATCTCGCCGGCGATCAGCTTGAGCTTGGCGTCACGGTAGGCCGCCCCGGACTGATTGGTAACGGTCACCCAGCCGGAGAGGTCCGCCGCGGTGTCGTCGGGGCTGAGCACCAGCACGTAATCGGCGTTCCAGTTAATGCCGCCGGTCAGATAGGAAACCTCCAGCTCCTGCGGCTGGTCGCTCCGGTTGTCGTACAGCCACATCAGCGTCGGTTTGGCGATCAGGTTCTCCGGGATCTCCGGCAGGACGTGCACGCCCGGATGCCCCAGGTAGATCTCATCCCCGACCTGGTAGATCTCCCCGTTGTTGGTGCTGAGCAGTGTGGCCTCGACGGTCTCCTTCCGGTCTTGGAACTGCTTCCATTCGACCAGCTTGATTTTCTTGCCGACGAATTTGTCCAACAGCTTCTGGGGGCTCATCAGGTCGTACTCGTAGTTCTGCTCCAGCACAGTAAAATCCTCAGGGCGGTTCACGGAGCGGACGCGCACCGTCACCGGCTGAATCGAGGAAGCCACATCCATGAAGCGCAGTTCTCCCTGCCCGGCCGGCACCTGCACCTTGCGGAGGTCCTTGACCAACCCCAAGTTGGAATTGTAGACGGTCACCTCGACCGCCGTCTGGTCTTCGGCGGTGCTCTTGAACACCGCCGGCTCCGCCGCGTACAGCGGCGCCGCCACCAGGACCAGTGAAGCCACCGCAAGTTTTTTGAGCAGGCGCAGTCCCATCTCCACCTTCGGGACCCGGGAAGTCCTCAGTTTTCCTCGGAACGACCGTTTGATCCAAGCCAGCAATTCCATGAAATTCTCCTCTCGGGCTGTCCGATTCTCCAATTCCACCTCCGAATAGCGGGCGGCCGGCTTCCCGCCCCTGCGGACCTCCACCTGATCCAAGTCCACCTCGACCCTTTCCCTGCCGTAGCCGAAGATGAGCGTACGCCGCCGCGTCCGCAGATTCAAGAGCTCCCTCAGCGGGCGGGAACCGGTGATCTTCCGGGCCCGGAGGCGCGCATCGGGCCCCGTCACCTCGATCCGCTCGGAGATCCCTCCCCGGTAAGCAATCTCTCTCTTGAAGGTCACTTCCGATTTCCCACCGACCCGCCGCACCTTCAGCACGGCCCGGGCCTGCCGGAGCCGGAAATCTTCCGTGTCGAGATACTGGTTCTCCTGTATTTCCAGGCCGCGGCTCTTCAAACGGAACCGGCCGATCACTTTCAGTTTCTCAATTTTTCGGAGAACCGCCGGACCGCGCGGCAAGAACTTGGCCTCCCTCTCTCTCGGCTCAGCGCTCATCTGCCGCCGGGAAACCTCTTCCAGCCGGCCCACCAGCCGCTCGAGTTGGCTTAAACCCGGGCAGCCCGGCCAGGCCCGCCGGATTGCCTGGCAAACCTCCCGGTGGTATTCCGCCTTCCGGTCAATCCCGCGGCTGAACCGGTCAAAGACCACGGGGCCTTCCCGATGGTAAGCGGCCAGCAGTGAAGCGGTGTTGTGCAGTTTGTCTGCGCAGGAGATGGACAGGGCGCCGCGGGAGGCCTTCTTCAGATGGCGCAGGTAAGCCCGCTTGCGATACTCCCAGGAGTGGCGTTTATCCGGCTCCGTCACCTCTTCCACCAGCGAGGCGACGCGGCGGCCGAACAGGCGGGCAATTTCCGAGGAAGGGGTGGGAGTGTCTTCCAGGACATCATGCAAAAGCCCGGCCGCCACCACGTGCTCCGGCATTCCCTGGCGCGCCAGGATCCGGCCGACCGCGACCGGGTGGGTGATGAACGGCTTTTT
>Ga0209515_10001781_pt1 | contig 34874 bp, 37 predicted proteins | sample Subgroupgradi54m_FD_187454 | JGI IMG/M metagenome (GOLD analysis project Ga0209515, IMG submission 187454) | Subsurface groundwater microbial communities from S. Glens Falls, New York, USA - GMW60B uncontaminated upgradient, 5.4 m (SPAdes)... ... | reverse complement strand
AACCGATGAGAATACCGGTGAAGAGAAAATATCTTTTCTCCACCCTGATCATTTAGGCTCGAGCAGTGTAGTGACGGACGGGGAGGGCAGCGAAATATTTCACTCCGAGTTTGGACCTTATGGAGAAGTTACGCGCACCGACGGTACAGCGCCCTCCTCCTTCGGTTTCACCGATCAGGAGCACGACCCCTCAGGCCTCATTTACATGAACGCCCGCTACTACGATCCCCTCTGCGGCAGGTTTACGAGCCCCGATGAAATGGTGCAAGATCCCTTTGACCCCCAATTCCTCAACCGCTATACTTATGTCCGCAATAACCCGGTGAAGTTCGTCGATCCAAGCGGATTGGTTGCAGGGCCGAATGAAGTGCTCGGCGATCAGACTACGCGTGCCATCAATAGTATTCCCGGCGGCGTTCCATTTGCTGGCTATCTCCAACTCGGAATCAAGATCTGGCAAATCGTAGCCACGACCTGGAACTTCTTTGAAAATCTTTTCTACCAAGATAGTGACAATGGCTACCACGGCGTTGTAGCGATTGAGATTATCAAAGCGTTGTACTTACCTGTGTTTGCAGGGCTTTCCAGCGGTGTTTTGCATGCTGTATCAGGAGATCGCCAGGCTCTAGCTAATTTTCCAAGTCAGCCGGGGGATATATTTCTTTTTTCACATAACAATGTACGCGGCACTTCTATTTCTTTGCTGGATAGTTTTCTAAATGCTCCAGCGGGGCCTGTAAATTATTTTGGGGGAGACTATTCGCCTTACTCGCATTCTGTATTACAGATTTCCGACGATGAGTTTTTAAACTTCACCCCAAATCGTAGCGAACACGGTATTCGCTCGCGGGAAGAAATCGTAGATTTTTACGGCGCCGAAGCTTTTGCAGTGTATCGTCCTAACGCAACAATTGACCGCGAGATATTACAAAATACAGCTAAAGCGTTACTGCGAACCTCTAAATTTGGAGTCTCTGAGAAAAATGGTGAGTATGTTTGCACAGAAGCATGTGCTGTCGGTTTAGAAGCTGCGACTGGCTTGACGTTTCAGACTAGAAAGCCGCGTTTTTCGCTTGGACGTCTGATACCAACCGTAAGCCCCGCTGAACTATCCAGAAACAAAAATTTAATGAGAATTCGCTAATGCCCTCAAAGAAAAGAATATTCTTAACTTGCCTTATCATCGGATGCATTCCTGCGTTAGTCAGCATTTTTTCTCTATGGGTATCCTATTACTTATCTTCATCATGGGACAAATTGCCATTTGTGATGGTGGCTACTTTCGTCGGAAGAATACCTTGGGGAGTATTTACTTCTGATATTTTAGGCCATTTCTTACCGAATTTTAAGGAACCGGGGTTTGACGGTGTTGAAACTTCATTTAGCGCAGCTGTGTATTTAACAGCCATATATTTGGTTAACTGGTTCTTAAATACCATTGTTGTGTTTCTTCTAATTCTTGCGACGGCAACTCCTCCAAAAAAGAAGTGGGCCTCAGAAACAAAAACTTAACGAGAATTCACTAATGTCAGAGCCCTCAAGGAAGAAGATATTTTTAGTATGCCTTATTATGGCAGGCATTCCTGCGCTGGTCAGCGTTATCTTTGCGTGGCTATACTGTTATTTACCTTCGCCCGAAGATAAATTTATATTTGGAATGTTGTCCATGATGATTGGAAATATTCCATGGGGATTTCTTACTTTTGGGCTAATAAACCATTTTTTAGCCAAGTATGCAGGATCATTTAGTAGTGGTGCCGATGTTTCAATCAATCGCGCGTTGATATTAACAGCCATATATTTGACCAATTGGGGTTTAAATTTTATTCTTGTGTTTCTCGCGCTGACAATCTCCTCAAAAAAGAAGACAAAGTAATTTAAGCCCATTTTTGTGAAATTCCGAGCTGAAAAAGAAATTTGCCATTCGCTTGACCTTGAGGCTGGGGCAGGGCTCATTTCAGATAATATATATTTTTGTATACTATCTGAAATGAGGAGTGATTCGTTGGTTTGATCAAGCCTAAGCTTTTCTGTATGTTTTCTCGCCTTCCGGCACGAATTTGCTCTTAATCTAATGTAAGGGTATGCTTTCCAAAAGGGTCTGTCCGACCCTGCGGAAGGGGCATTTCTGACAACAGTATGAATCTTTTATTAATCAATCATCTCATTGGTTTCTCGTTAATTTCCATTGTGTTGCCATCAATCGCCGGATGGGTGTATTTAAGCCGGCCCAAACATACATTAAATCGGGTTTTTGCTTTGTATTGTATGGCCATTGGTTGGTGGGCTTTTTTTACAATCTTTATGATTCTTGCGCCAACCGAATCGTGGGGACTTTTTTGGGATCGTACGTGCTTTTCGGGAGTTGTCTTAATTCCATCCTTGCTTGTTCATTTTATAGCTGCCTTTACGCAAGACGATAAGCGGCTGAGTAAAATTATTCGAATCGTCTATCTCATTTCACTTTTCTTCCTCGGAACGCTTTGGTTTACGCATTCATTAATTGCAGGCGTACGGCCAAAATTTGGGATGAATTATTTTACAATACCCGGATTTTTATATATCTTTTTTATCGGGTTTTTTATTTCCACGGTTGTCTTTGCTTTGCTTCTTCTTCGTAGAATGATTCAAAATTCTGCATACTCCAAAATTAAAAAGCAGGCAACATTATTATTTTTGTTTTCAGTTATCGGGTACGCAAGTGGAAGCTGCGACTATCTGTTAGCGTACGATGTCAATTTGCCGGGAGTGGCTGAAACAGCAAATTATGGCGTACTTATTTTTAGTTTATCTTTGGCCTACCTTATCTTTCGTTATGGATTTTTAGATATCAAAATTATTATCAAGCGTACGTTAATATTCGCCGGATTGTTTGCGATGGCGATGTCCAGCGTAGTTGTTCTCGGTACGTTGACCCAAAATTTAATTGGGAAATATTTCCAAATTTCTCCCGCGTTTTCAACTGCCATCGGTGTTATTGTTGCGATTCTTTTTTACGATCGAACGCGAAAGCTTCTCATATATCTTACCGACCAATTTTTATTCCAGAAGAAATACGATTACCGGGAACTTCTCAAAAATGCGAGCAAGGGTATAGCTTTTATCCAAAGTTTAGACCGATTGGCCCGGCTTATCGTGACGCTGATTACCATGCAGGCACGTATTAAGCATGCAAGCTTATTTGTTCTTTCTGAAGACGGAAAAGCATTTATTCAAAAATCGACCAGAGGAGTTGATCATAAACATATTCAAATCTCGATAGAGCATCCTATGATTCATGCGCTTTGCGCTGAAGGAAAACCTGTTCAGTCTAGTCATTATTTTGTGGAAGGCCTTTTAAAAGATTCGGAGCTAATCATCCCATTCTTCTTAGGGGGCGGCGCGCATGGAATTAAAAAAGGTAAGATAATGCTTCGAGGATTTTTTGCGCTGGGTCAGAAGAAATCTGACGAGGATTACACAGCCGAAGATTTGGATGTTTTTTATACTTTAGCGCATGAAGCTGCTATCGCTATCGAAAATGCACGGCTTTACGATGAAGCGACGAAACGTTCGAAAGAGCTCCAACTCACCAACAAAGAACTCGAAGAAAATAAAGCTATTCTTGTCGAAATGAAACGCCGGGAAAACCTCCAGCGTTTAGCAGCTTCCATAGGGCATGAGTTAAATAACCCCCTCGCTGTATTCAATATGCAGTGCATAAAGTTTTCACGTGATATTAATAAGATTGAAAAGGCTCAGGAGCAAGCAAAATTGGGCCGGACGGAGGAATGTTCGCAGACGCTCGGGCCCGTTATTAAAGACGAAAGAGAATTGCTAGAAAAGTTCGAACGCTTCTACGAACGCATACGAGCCGTCGCCGATACCGTTGATAGTCTCCTCAAAGCAGGTGACCGCATGGCTGGCGTGAATCTTAAAATGATTTTAGATTATTCTTTTGAAGAAGTTCGCTTCGTTACGTATTCGGAAAGTTTAACCGAAACGCAAATCGAATTCGATGTACCAAATAATTTGCCGCCTATCCGTGGTAACGCCTTCCACCTTCAAGCCGTCTTCGTCAATCTCATCGTAAATGCATATCACGCTCTGCAGGGTGTACAAAATCGAAAGATTACTGTATTGGCCGGGCTCGAACCGGACGGAAAAATGGTTCAAATTATTTTGAGTGACAATGGTTGCGGTATGAGTAAAGAAGTGCTCGATAGATGTTTCGACTACCGTTTCACAACAAAAGGGGAGAAGGGTACGGGTATCGGTCTGACCGTTTGCCGGCAGACGATTGAACGCCATGGCGGCAGCTTGACTGTCGCAAGTGAAGTGGGAAAAGGAACAACATTTACTATCCATTTACCCGTTTGGGATGAGAAGCAAGAAGCACAGAATTATTTCAATACCAATATTGAATACAAAAAGAAGGTAGCATAATGGGCGGCGTATCGCCTATCAAATTGTTGATCGTTGATGACGAACCAGAAATTCTTGATTCATTTAAGTATCTCTTCAGCGAAGTGTATGCGAATTACGAATGCCGTTTCGCTAAAAATGGAGACGAAGGAATTAAAATGCTTGAATCTGAACGGCCGGACGTCGTTTTGCTTGATTTGAAACTCGGAAAAGGTTTGAACGGAATTGATTTTCTGAAGTATTCCAAAAAGAACTTTCCGAAAACCAAAGTGATTGTCTTTACGGGCTATATCGACGGTTCGCTTGAAACGGAAGCAAAATCTCTCGGCGCGGACGCCTATCTCAGGAAATCTTTCGACCGCGCCGAAGTCGTCGAATCGACGGTGAGAAATGTTATGAAATTACAGTGTCATCCCCGTGTAGGCGGGGATCCAATTTAATTAAGGAGCCCCTTATTAATTTCTTGAATTTTTATTCCTTAAGTTGTTTGCCCATTGTTTTTGCTAGCGCACTTTTGGCGGTGTACGTTTATTTCAAAAATCCGAAACAGCGGATCAACGTACTCTGGAGCATTATGTGCCTGCTTGTGGCGCTTTGGGCCGTTTGTTTCATAGTTGTCAGCGCCGCTCAAACCGAATCGCTTGCTCTCTGGGCTGTTAGAAACAGCTATTTTTTCGCTATTTTTATGCCGCCAGTTTTTCTGCATTTTGTGATTGCGTTTCTCAAGCAAGACGTCGGCCGAGTGCTCAAAATAAGTTATGCTTGTGGAGTCCTGCTTGCATTTTTTTGTTTCCATCCTATCTTTGTTGAAAGCGTAAGGCCTATTGCAAGTTTCTCATTCTATACAAAGGCAGGCCCGCTGTTTTATGTTTATACGATTTATTTCTTTGCGCTTGTTATATTTGCGCACGTGAAACTTTTTACAAATTATCACAGACTCGATCGCTTACGAAGGCAGCAAGTTAAAATTATTTTGATTGGGACGATTGTTGGGTTTTCTGGTGGGAGCACTTCTTTCCCGATGTGTTTTGGAATTCCCATGGACCCGTTCGGAAAGCCGCTTGTTTTTCTTTACACGGTTCTTGTGAGTTACGCTGTCTTTAAGCATAAATTAATGATTCCAGCTTCTGATACTGCGCGTCTGCTAGATAAAGCCCGACTTCAGGCGCTCGGGATTATGTCGGCGAGTATTCATCATGAAATTAAAAATCCTCTGTATGTGGCAGAAACAGTTTTGAAGAAGCAACTTGATTCACCCGGTGAATCCGGTGGAGCAAAAATGATTGAGAGAATTCAAAATGCGCTCAGGCAGATTGAACGAATAAAAACCACTATCCAAAGATACGAATCTTTTCTCTCTAAAAAAGAGAGCAAGGCGGATGGCCGCAGAGTTTCTTTTAAGGAAGTTTTGAATGAAGTTGTTTTGCTTTCTCAGCATAAGTTTACGGAGGGTCAAGTTGAATTAGAAACGAGTGTTATGCGAAACGATATTTATGTATCCGATTCTTCGACTCTTGAAGAAGTGCTGACGAATCTTTTAATTAATGCCGTGAATGCTTCCGCGCCCGGCACAAAGGTGCGTCTCGGAGCAACGCTGGAAACCGCCGGCGCCGATTCCGCGCTTTGTGTAAGCGTTTCAGATCAAGGTTGCGGAATACCGGACAATGAAATCGAAAAAATTTTCGAACCGTTTCATACGAAAGGCCGCCAAGGTGGAACAGGTCTCGGACTTTTTATTGTGAAACAGCTTGTTGAAAGCCGCGGCGGTTATATTCAAGTAAGAAGCAGAATTTCTGAAGGTTCCATATTTACTGTTTTTTGGCCAGTTCCAGAAAATTCAGAAAAGTTGGAAGCTTCAGAAAAAGCCGAAGCTGCTTGAATATGGTCAGCATATAAGTCAATTTAAATAAACGACTTACCGCCATATGAAAATCAGCTGTCTCCCCGATTGATCTTTGCTATTTCAAGCGTATAATTAATGCCCCCTTGTCCTATTTGTCCTTCTTATCGTATAAGTGTATTCTTTATATAAGGATATGGATTCATGAATACGCAACGGATGCTCACACCTAAAGAAGTAAGTTCAATACTAAACGTTTCCGCGAGAACGGTACGCCGTCTCGCCGAATCTCGCGTCATCCCCGGTTCCCGAAAAATTGGGAATGTCTGGCGTTTTGATCCCCTGAAATTTTCCCATTGGCTTTCGGATTTGGAAAAACCAGAACAACCGCAGAAAGAATCTTCTCGCGTTACCTAATTCCAAAAATTATGCAGCAAGCACTTGATAAAAAAATTTTAGTTATTGATGATGACGAATTGGTGCTAAAGACCATGAAGAATCTTTTATTAAAAACCGGATATAAAGTAACTTGCGCTTCCAATGCCGAGAATGCTTTCAATGAAATTAAGAAGCAAGAATTTGATTTAATCGTTTCTGATATCCGCATGCCTGGAAAAAACGGAGTTGAAGCAATACGCGAGATTCGAAATATTGTAAGTAAACATTCACCCAGAGATATTCCAATTATATTTATAACGGGCTATGCCGAAGCTGTTGATGAGTTAAAAGCAGAGCTACTCGGAGAAGTTATTCTAAAACCTTTTGATCTTGAACACCTATTGATGACAATTAGAGATTATTTATGACTAGACGTGTTGTGGTGACAGGGATGGGGATATTGGCTCCTAATGGAATTGGAGTTAAAAACTTTGCCGACGCCATTTTCTCTGGCAAAAGCGGTATCGGATCTATCTCCAGGTTTGATTCTTCTACTTTGGAAATAAAATTAGCTGCGGAAATAAAGAATTTTGATGCAGTTGACTATATGCCTATCGCAGTCGTACGCAAGACCGATCGTTTTGCTCAGTTTGGAGTAGCAGCTGCTAAGATGGCTCTGGATGATGCACGATTATCTGGTGACAATTCAGATCTTGCAAAAGCTGCAGTTATAATCGGCTCCGGTCTGGGAGGCTTAAATTTTCATGAGGAAATGATGTGTACAGTTCTAGAAACTTCCAATCCTAAAAAAGTAGCAGCTAGTTCGGTTCCTCGTATTACCCCCAACGCTGTATCGGCATATATCGCTCTTCAATACAAAATAAAGGGGCCAAATCTAGTAATATCGACCGCTTGCTCTTCCAGCACACAAGCAATCGGAGAAGCATTTCGTAAAATAAAATATGGTGAAGTTGACATTGCCATCACAGGTGGGGTCGAAGCGACGATAAGCTTGGTCAACATGGCAATGTACCAAGCTATGATGGTATTGGGAACGTCTCTTGATGGAAATCCTGAGACTGCCTCGCGTCCCTTTGATAAGACACGAAATGGATTTGTAATGGGCGAAGGGGCTGCTTGTTTGATTCTTGAAGAATTAGACCACGCGGCAGAAAGGGGAGCGCCTATTTACGCAGAAGTCGCTGGTTTTGGATCCAACTGCGGAGCTTATCATATGGTCGCACCAGACCCGACCGGAGAAGATGCGAAAAATGTAATGAAGCTAGCTCTTAATGAAGCGCGGGCAGCGGAAGAAGATATTGATTACATTGGTGCGCATGGAACATCGACGAAATTTAACGATCTAGCAGAGACTAAAGCTATCAAAGGTCTTTTAGGTAAGCGTGCGTATGGTGTGCCTGTTAGTAGCATAAAATCTATGATAGGCCATACAATCGGTGCTGCAGGTGCATTGCAGGCAGCAAGTTGTTGTTTAGCCATAAGACATAAGTGCATTCCTCCCACAATTAATCTCAAGCAGCCTGATGAAGAATGTGATTTAGATTATGTTCCCAATTCGGCTAGAAAAAAAGAAGTTCGCGTTATCATATCCAACTCTTTTGGATTTGGATCAAACAACGCTTCTCTAATTTTTAAAAAGGTGGATAAGTAAGATGTTGAAGCAAGCGCTTGAAGATTTTTTATATAAAAAAGTGTTAAGAAGTCTCATGCTAACAAGCAAACTAGGAAGACAGTGCGTGTTAGGTGAAGCGTCTGCAGGATATAACTTTGATCATATGTATGAAAATAAAGCAAATGGTTATTATGGAATTGGACCCGCCATTGACTATGTTTTACTTCATTTACCGGCTGTTAAGGCAACTAGGGCAAGAAAAGAAAGTATCATTAAAATTTTAGGCGAGGAGATTGAAACAAGAAAAAGTCAGGGAAAAGCTACAAGAATTATGGATGTTGCGTGCGGTGCGGGTAGATATTTAGCTGAGGTTGACGCTGGTTTTAACCAGGAAGGAGTTGAAATCATAGGGGTTGATTACGACACAAAATCTTTGAAACTTGGTCGTTCAATTGCTGACGCATATCGCGTTTCAGAATCAAGCCTCCGCTTTTTTAGAGGAAATGTATTTCGTCTTGAGCGTTTGAAGAAATTTGGCCATAAAATTGATTGGCGTCCAAATATTATTGTTGCATCAGGATTAGTGGAATATCTTGATGACCCTAAAGCACAAAGTGCATTTCAACAAATATATGAGGCGTTGCAAGACGGAGGAATATTTTTGTTTTTTAGTCAGCAAAATAATCCAAGCAAGAAACTTATGGAAAAAGTTTGCACCACCGGGTCAGGGGCATGGATTCTTTATTATCGGCAACCTGAGCTACTGTCGAAATGGCTTATGGAAGCACAGTTTAAACAAATTAATTTTAGCATCGATAGATGGAACATGTATAACCTTTTTTTAGCAAGAAAGTAAGGAGTAGTAAAGATGGACCAAGGAAATAGAGAAAAAATGCGTGAAGAGATTTATCAACGATTGAAATTAGTTTTAACAAATATGCTCAAAATTATGCAAGAAAAAAAACCGGAGAATAGGCCAAAACTTGAATGGAGTACAGATTTAATTAAAGATTTAGGGGTTGATTCTTTAGAGTCAATGGATTTAATGAATGCGATTGAAGAAGAGTTTCAAGTTAGTCCTAACTTGAATGAAGCAAATTCGAGAACAACGATATCGCAAATCGTTGACTATATTTTAGAACTTGTAGATCAAAAAAGTATGAGGAGTTAAGAGTTCGTGAGTAAAATAGAAAACAGTGCCGGTGACTTTGTGATCGAAAAAAGAGAAAACAATACGATCTGGATTTTTTCAATTAATAATCCACCTGCTAACACTCTTTCAGTTAAGATTCTGGATGATCTTGCGCAATCTCTGGATAGCTTTTTAATGGCGGCCGAGGCTAAAGTATTAATTTTAACGGGTTCGGGCGAACGAGCTTTTTGCGCCGGGGCGAATATTAATGAAATAGCTGCTATTAAAAATCCTGAACAAGGTGTTGAGTTAGCACGAAAAGGACAGAGGTTATGCGACAAGATCGAGAACTCTGACAAGCCGATTATCGTGGCAATAAACGGACTGTGTTTGGGTGGAGGTAATGAATTAGCAATGGCATGTCATTTAAGAATCGCATCCGAACGAGCAAAATTTGGACAACCGGAGATTACCATTGGTATTATTCCAGGTTTTGGAGGAACGCAGCGTCTTCCAAAGATTATTGGGGCCTCTAGAGCAAGAAAAATGATTCTGACTGGAGATATAATTTCCGCTCAAGATGCTTATGAAATTGGTCTTGTAGACGAAATTGTTAAAGAAGGAATGGCTGTTGAAAAAGCAGTAGAAGTAGCTAAGCGTATTTTGAAAAATAGTTTTAAGATGGTTCAGCTGTCACAAAAGGCAATACGAGATGGGCTTTCGCTAACATTGGAGCAAGGATTAGACAGAGAATTGAAATATTTCTTTGAAGTATGTAAATCTCAAGATATGAAGGAAGGGCTTGCAGCTTTTAAAGAAAAACGTCAAGCAAAATATGGCGATAAATAATGACCTCAGCTATTAATGGAGTTATATTTTTTGGTGATAGCGTTTTGGCCGGAACGGGGGCGTCAGAACGCGAAAGTTCTTGCGCGAAGCTCGTGAAGTGCGCTCTAAAGATACCTGTATCACTTCGATCAAGAAATTGGAATACAACTCGCGATGGATTAGATCGCCTTGAAGTTGATGTCTTGCAACAAGCCCAATTTTCTCATGTTGTTATATTATTTGGTAATAACGATAGTTGGCTGGCTACTTCCGGGCAATCGAAAGTCCCTCAGGGTGAATTTCGAAAAAATTTGTTAGAGCTTATTGGGCGAATAAAGTCTAATCAGCAGACATCTTTGCTTTGTAATCTGCAATTAATTAATGAAGCAGCATTTTTGCAACGATTTCCCGAGCTTGTTAGTTATTGTAAAGATATGAGCATCACCGCCGAAAAAATACAAGACCAATACAATAATCTCATAGAAGGTGTGGCGAAAGCATCTGACATTAAGTTGATTAATATTCGCTCAAAGTTAAAAAAGTTTCCTGGAAATAGTATTGCTGATGACGGCATTCATCCTAATGATCAGGGACATAAAATAATTGCAGATTTGATATTACAAACTTTGCAGGAACTGGATCCAACGATAAAAATTCATAATGGGATGTATAAAATTTAAATGTCTCTATACGCTTTCATCACTGGATTGACGTCGTTAAGTTTCTTGCTTACAGGGATGTATGTCTATGCACAAGACCAGCGCAAACTTTTATATCAACGTTGTTTCAGATTTAGTACCTCAGTGGCATTTTGGGCTTTTGGCTATTTTATAACGCTTCTCGAAATTTCTAACTACGAGATTAATATTACTGCCAGTCGTTTGTCACACGCATTTGGCGCTTTCATTCCAATAACATACTTACATTTTGTTTGGGCTATTCTTAAAAAAGAAGATAGAAAAAAATTTTTCTTTTGGTCATACTTGTTTTCTACTTTCATGTTTTTTGTATGTTTGACGCCTTTAGTTGTGACAGAGCTGTTACCAAAGATGGGTATTAAATATTATCCTGAAGGAGGAATCTTTTACGCGATCTACGCTTTATTATTTTTAGTATACCCGGGCTATGCTCAGTACAAAATGGCAGTGGAGATTAGAAAAACTCGTGGTACAGAGCGTATGCGCTTGATATATTTTTTTGTTGCGCTTGCCTTGGCTTTTTCGGGAGGCGTTTCATTATTTCTGCTGATATTTAATTTACAATTCCCGCCATATTTGAGTGTTTTGATCATTCTGTATCCGCCGATGATGGCGTACACAATTCTTGTGTACCGCTTCCTCGATATCCAAGTCATCATCCGCCGCACGCTTGTGTTCGCCGGACTGCTTGGTATGGTGATGCTGACCATGACGGTGGTGATGGCGCTTGCGCAGGGGATTGCGAGCCATTATGTTTCGGTGCCGCCGATGGTGGTGACGGCGATTACAGCGCTCATTGCGATTGCGTTGTACGACAGGACGCGGCAGTTCCTTGTGGATCTCACCGACAAGTTTCTTTTCCAGAAAAAATTTGATTATCGCCGGCTTTTGAAAGATGCCAGCCGCGGTGTCGCGCTCATTAAAAGTTTAGATCGTTTGGCGAAGCTTATCGTGGCTTTCATGACCATGCGGGCCCGGATTAAGAGCGCGGCTTTGTTCATAAACACGGACGGGGAAGGCTTTCAGTTGAAAACGGCTCGGGGTTTTACCGGCAAAACGCTAGAGAAAATTTCAGATTCTCATCCGCTCATACAAAGACTTCGCGGGCAAAAGCAGCCGTTACGTAAAACTGATTTTGTTTCTTCGGATGGCATTAGCGATCATGAATCCCGGGAAATATACAGCCTTCTTAGCGAACTCAAAGCCGAGGCCGTCATTCCTTCCTTTTTAGGCCGGGGCGGCGACGGGACAAGCGGTAGGGACCGCCTCTCTCTTCGCGGCTTCCTTATTCTTGGCGCCAAAAAATCCGACGAAGAATATACGCAGGACGATCTCGATGTGTTTTCAACGCTTGCTCAGGAATCGGCCATTGCGATTGAAAATGCGCGGCTTTACGACGCACAGATTCAGAAAACCAATGAACTGGCCAAGGCCAACGAGGAATTGGCGTTCACCAATAAAAAGCTAAACGACGCCACAAGCGATCTCATGAAAGCGCTTAGCGAAACGGAGAGGGCCAAGAAAGAGCTCGAGAGCACGCAGGCGCAAATGCTCGATATGAAACGCCGGGAATTGGTGGCCCGTATGTCGGCCGCGATGGGCCATGAGATTCAAAATCCTCTGCAGGGCATAAGCTTTACCTATTACCATTTTGGAAAACTCGGGAAAATCCTCCACGAAATTTTGGAGTACGCGAAGGAAATAGGGGACTCAAAAATCATCGAGCTCACCGACCGGACGATCACGATCGTAAATCAGGATATCGCCCAGCCGCTCAGAAATCATACCGACCGTATCAAGGGTATCGCCAACTCCGTCACCGACCTTATCAAGGGTCAGGACCGGTTTGCCGATATTCATCTCGGTCTCATCATTAATTACGCGATCGAAGAGATCCGGTTCACCACGTATTGGGAGCGGCTGTCCGAGCCTACCATCGAAATTAATCTGCCGCGGAACCTGCCGCTCGTCCACGCCAATTCGCATAGACTCCAGGGCGTGTTTGTGAATCTTATCAAAAACGCTTACGACGCCATGAAAGGAAGGGCGGAGAAACATATCACCATCAGGGGCGAAGACGATCCGGAAAATCCGGCGCTGATCCGGATTTATTTCGAGGACTCGGGCTGCGGCATGAACGAAGAGATCGCCAAGCATGCCTTTGATTTCAAATTTACGACCAAGGGCGATCACGGCACGGGCATTGGCCTTGCGTACTGCAAAGATACGATCGAAGCGCACGGCGGCACGATCTCTTTAAAGACCGAGCCCGGCAAAGGCGCGATATTCGTGTTCACGTTAAAGAAAGGAAAACCCTACGGTGTAGGGGGCGATAAATATGAAAAAGATGTTGGTCATCGAAGATGAGCCGTCGATAATCGAACCGCTCGAAGGTTTTATGCGGGACGAGATCAAGGGGCTTCTTTTTTTCAAGGCCTCGACCGGCGAAGAAGGCATACGCATTATCGAGCGCGAGCATCCGGATTTGCTGATTCTCGATATGAAGCTCGATCCTTTTATGGACGGCATCGCCGTACTCCGCCAGATTCAAAACGAACTTTCCCGCATGGCGGTGATTGTTCTGACCGGCTTTGTAGATCCCAATATGGAGACCGAGGCAAAGAAACTCGGCGTGGACGCCTATTTGGAAAAGCCCGTTTATCTGGAGCAGCTCAAGAAAACCATCGAGGAGGTTCTCGCCCGCCGCGCGAGTAATAGTATTAAGAAGGCCGGAGAAAAGCCTTGAACGAGGCTAGAAAATCAATCCTCGTTGTCGATGATGATAAAGATTTAGTGCGCGCCGCGGCGCAGATCCTCCGTGATGAAAATTTCCGCGTTCTCGAAGCCACCGACCCCGAAACCGCCGTTAAAATCACCGCTACCTACGAAGTCGATCTTCTCCTTCTCGATTTACATATGCCGAAGCTCGACGGTTTCGAGGTGCTGAGGCTGGCCCGCCAGAAGCAGCCCAACCTTAAAGTAATCATTATCACGGGCTATTACGAACAGCACAAAGCCGATCTCAAGAAAATCTCATTCGACGATTACATTCAAAAGCCCGCCGATCCCGAGGTGATTTTCGCAAGTATTCGGAAATTAATCGGCGATCAAAAACCGCCGGTGAAAGCCAGCTCGAATAAGCCGTTTCCCTCGGCTAAAATTCTCATTGTCGATGACGAACCCGAAGTCGGCATTCTTCTTCGCGATAATTTACTCGAAGCCGGAGTGGGTGATTTTCAAATCGAGCTGGCCGAAAACGGCCGCCAGGCGCTTAATAAAGCCGCTGAGTTTGAGCCCGATATCATTTTTGTCGATATCAAAATGCCCCATATGTGGGGTGATGAATTGATCGAGCGCATGAAAACCATGGCTACGCCGCGGCCGAAATGTTTCTTCGTACTCACCGCCGTAAGCGACGGAAAATTGGAAGCTAAAATGCGCAGCGACGGCCATATTTACGTAATGAAGCCGTTTAACCAAGACGCCTTATTTGATAAAATCCGCGACACTTGCATTCATTTAAATCTCATAAAGAAAACCACAAGAAAATAGCATTTTCTCTTGCCTTGCATTAGTAACGCTTGACGGTAATAACGTTATACGTTATCATTCTCTTTGAAATGATCCAGTCGTTCGCTTGCAAGGAAACAAAGGCATTATTTGAAAGAAATTCCATTCGGAAAATTCCGGGGAATATTCAACGCACAGCTTTGCGTAAATTGAGAATATTGGATGCAGCAACTGACCTGGAAGATCTGAAAGTTCCGCCGGGTAACCGGCTCGAAAGGCTAAAAGGAGATCGCAGCGGTCAATACAGCATTCGAATTAACGATCAATGGAGAATTTGTTTTCAATTCCACCATGCTAACGCCACGGCCGTTGAAATTGTCGATTATCATTAAAATGAGGAGTGAACTATGAAATCCAAGAAAAAGTTAAACCCCATTCATCCGGGAGAGATTTTGGCTGAGGAATTTCTTTTGCCTTTGGCTATTAGCCAGTATCGTTTATCCAAAGATATTCATGTTCCGCCGAGACGAATTAATGAGATTGTTCAGGGTAAAAGATCGATTTCTGCCGATACGGCTCTGCGGTTGGGCAGGTTTTTTGGGAACTCGGCGAAGTTTTGGTTGAATCTTCAAAGTCAATACGATTTGGATGTTCAAATGGACCAAATTAGCAAAGAACTAGAATCCTCTATTAAACCTTTTGATAAAGCTGCATAAAATGGATTTATCGCCGGCCTACGAATATTTTGAGAAACTGCGCAACTGCGTTTGCTGTCCGCGCGAATGCGGAGTGAACCGTTTTACCGACGAACGCGGATTCTGCCAGAGCGGGACGGAGTTTTCGATCGGCTCCATCTGCAGTCACAAAGGCGAAGAGCCTGTGCTGAGCGGTCGGAACGGCATTGCGAATGTTTTCTTCGCACGTTGCAATATGCAGTGCGTGTTTTGCCAAAATCATCAGATCAGCCGGACGAAAAAAGCGGTGCTCGCTTCGCCGTGGAATTTGGAATCCATTTGCGAACGTATCGAACAGCTGCTTGACGAAGACTGTCACATGGTGGGTTTTGTTTCGCCCTCGCATTTTATTCCGCAGATGATGGCCATCATTAAAGCACTCGAGCTTCGCGGAAGAGAGCCGACGATTGTTATGAATACGAACGGCTACGATAAAGTTTCCACGCTTCGCGAGCTGGAAGATTGGGTGGATATTTATTTGCCGGATATTAAATATATGGACTCGGAGTTGGCGCGGACGTGGTCGCAGACGCCGGATTACCCGGCGGTGATCAAGGCCTCGCTACGGGAAATGTACCGGCAGAAAGGCTCCACGCTTTGGCTTAATAATGAAGGTGTGGCGGAGAAGGGATTAATAATACGCCACTTGGTGATGCCCGGCGCGGTGGAAAATAGTCTCGAATGCCTCCGCTGGATTGCAGAAGAGCTTTCCACAAACATTCACATTTCACTCATGTCGCAGTACCATCCGACCCCTTGGGTGGAAGACGACCCCCGGCTTGGCCGGACGCTCTATCCCGAAGAATATGAAGCAGTTGTGAATGAAATGGAACGCCTGGGATTAGATAAGGGTTGGATCCAACCCTTGGAATCGCACGACCATTACAAACCTGATTTTACCGAACCCCATCCTTTTGAGAAAGAAAAAATAATTTCTGCGTTTTCCGCCGAATAGAACCTTGAGACTTTCTACTCTTTCTGATACGATACGCCCTATCTTGGCGCTGAAAAGTGCCCTACTTTTACGCTGAGTGATCTTTTACAGCTGCATAAGTGGCCGTGATAGGATTCGCGGCATCGTTCCAGGGATTAGATCGATGTATTTGCCACGATGTAGTATCGGATTTTTCGTATAAACAAAAAAACTTCAACACAGTCGAAGGAGTCATTCGTATGCGAATCAGTTCGCGCCTTTTCACACTGGTGCTTTGCTTGGGTTTGTTTGCCGTCACCGGTTGTGCCCGCAATAAAGCCCTTAAGAATCAAGTTTCTATGCTTCAAAATCAGGTTGTAGCCTTAACGGACGAAGTCACGAATTTAGGCGATAACCAAAAATCACTCGAGCAAACCGTGCGTTCTTCCGAAGACCGGTCCCAGCAGTCATCGTCCAGACAGACGAAGGCGCTCATTCCCGGTCCTTCCAGATCGACCGGAAAAAAGAGCAGCAGCGTCAGCGTGAATAACGGCGTTTACCGTACTCCTTCGGGATTCGAACTTCCGCTTCGTCAGATTCAAGCGGCTCTTCAGAGCGCGGGTTACTACCAAGGCAATATCGACGGTAAGTTTGGCCCGGTTACCGAAGATTCCATTCGCCGCTTCCAAGGTGATAACGGACTAGAGACGGATGGCGTCGTTGGGCGAAATACCTGGGCACGCTTGAAAGAGTTTTCTACTGCTACGGCGTAATCAACGAATTTCCTAAATTTTCCTGAATGAATTTCCTTCTAGGTGCGGAGTCTATTTTCTGCCGGGACTTATTTTTCTCGTGATGCTGATTTTGCCGATGGGAATACTATCCGGCTGCGCGTCGTCCCGCTCATCATCTGTCAAGCAAGGCGAACTCTCCGGCGTAGATCAAAGTGTGCGGGGTCTTGTGATGGAACGGGTCCTTGAGGAGCAGGCAGAATTAAGAGAAGCTCAGGAGAAAAGCGCGACGCTGGTGGAGGAGCGGGCAGGAAATTCAAATGCGTAGCATAAGTACGGTCAGAACGACATCCGCTCTTGTCCTCCTCATTTTATCTCTGAATTTCTCCGGCTGTGCCGCTTCGTTTAACTACACACCTCTTGCCGGGTCACCACCCGGTGATATCGACTTCGTTTACATAAGAAGCCAGCGCGAACCGAGTGCCGTAGTTGTCCAGGGAACGCTGGGCAATAACCTGGCTTTTCCTATTTACGATGTGTTGGTACGGGGCATCGGCTACGATGCGGCGGGAAATCCGGTTGCGGTTGCCGCCCAGCTCATTCCCGGCGAACTCAGTCAGGGTAAGGGCGCCCCTTTTGAAATCGCTTTCGAAACGGCGACGGACCGGATCGTGAATTTTCAACTTGAAGCCGTTACCACCGAAGTAGTTCCGGCGTCCGGTGACCAACATGGCGGATTCACCAAAACCATCGGTGTGGGAACGGGTGCGGCGAATGCAGCTAAGGCGCTTTCCGGGGCCGGCAAGAATCCGGCGCAAGGCTGGTCCGCGGCAAACAGTATGTTCAATTTTGCCAATCGAGCTTCCCAGGCCTTTCCTCCGCCCGGCCAGGCGTCTCATCGTGTCATGTCCGCCACGCACGAGAGTCACGTCTATCCCGTTTCGGAAAACCGTTCCTAAAGCCCGCCAAGAAATCATTCATGCATTTTAGGTTATTAGCCGAAAATTAGTGTTAGGCTGTCTACCGGGCGGGAGCATATGACGCAAAAGCGAATTTTAGTGATCGATGACGAAAAAGATATTGGCGAAGCTATCGCGGCACATTTTGTCGAAGAAGGCAGCTTTGTAGTCGACGTAGCGACCAACGGCCGAGAAGGCCTCGAAAAAATTCACGCCGCGAAGCCGGACATCATTATTCTGGATATTTTTATGCCGGTGATGGACGGCATGACCTTTTTGAGCGCGCTCCGTGACGGAGAAGGGGAGCGGAGCGAATGCGCCGTACCGGTGATTCTCATGACCGGCTGTTATATGGAAAATTTAATGAAAGAACTGCCGATTTCTGCGATCGCGGTAAAGCCGATTTATTTCGACGATCTTCTTAAGAAAGTAAATCGGATTTTGGAAGACGTTCACACCTCTTAAAACGCGCGCCGTAGCGCAATTTACGCCACACGCTTTTCGAAGAGAAAAAAGAATCCTATTCCCGCCAAAATAAAATCCTTAATCAGAATCTGGCCGAGTCCCGGCGACAGCAGAAAAGGAAATTGGTCCCAGGCGAGTTCTTTCAATGTAAAAAGAAGGCTTGCCGAAAAAATGCCGATGAGTAGGAGAAAAAACCCGGCCATACGAACCAGTTTGCCCGAGAAAAGCCAGAAGGCCAGAAAAATTTCAAAACCGCCCAGTACGATCGAGAATGCTTTAAATCCCAGCCAATCCTTCACGTAAGGAAGGCCCATCTCAAAAACCGAAGCCATGGCGGGGTGCTGGGACGGCGTGAATTGGGTAACGCCCAGGAAGAGAAACGAAATGCCGAGCGTGAGGCGCAGCATAAGACTTTGGCTGCGGTACACTTTTACCGGAATGCCTTCTGAGTGCGCGCTTTCCATACCCTAAGTATCGGAACTTCTCCCGCAAAAGCTAAGAGAAAATTTTAAATTGGTGATTCTGATATAATCTCACGCATGTCTACAATTCAGGCCGGAGAGGAAATCGAAGTTTCGATAGATAGCCTTACGATGGGTGACGGTGTGGGGCGTCTCGAGGGGCAAGTCTGTTTTGTGAAAGGCGCGCTTCCGGGAGAAACGGTAAAAGCAAAAGTGGTAAGCGCGCAAAAACGGTTTGTCCGGGCCGAGGTTGTTTCCGTTCTGAAACCTTCGCCGCATCGCGAAGCGCCGCCTTGCCCCTACGTTCCCGAATGCGGGGGCTGCCAATATCAGCATCTTGCCTACGCCGAGGAGCTGCGTTGGAAAGAAGAACACATCAAAGAAACGCTTCGCCGCATCGGCAAGATTCAACCGGAGCATTTCGAGCCCATTGCCGCAAGCCCTGAAATGTACGGATACCGCAACAGCATCACTTTGGCTCAAGGTTCGCTTGGAGATAAGCGGGCTTGGGGATTTTATGCCGAGGACAATGTTTCCATTATTCCCATCGAGCGCTGCCTCATCGCACGGGAAGAGCTCAACACGTTTCTTCAAACAGGCGTTCATAATGAAAAATTCCGGAATTTTACTTCCCTTACGCTTAAAGCCGATAAAGACGGAAAAGTGGCCGATGACGGCGAAGAGAAATTTTTCAAAATGCGCGTTCTCGGGGTGGATTTCGAAGCCAGCTCCCGAGCCTTTTTTCAGGTAAATATTCCTGTTGCCGAGAAGATGATCGAGAAAGTCCGCGCTTGGATTTCGCCGCTTGAGTTGTTCGAACTGTTCGATGTGTACGCCGGAACGGGGCTTTTCGGCATTTTATGCGGGGAAAAAGCAAAGGCCGTGTATGCGCTCGAAAGTCACATCACGAGTGTCAAAGCACTTCGGCAAAATTATAAGGAACTCCGAAAAGGCTTTTATCAGATTTTAAGCGGGCCTGCCGAAAAGGAATTGGTGCCGCTGTTTGAGAAAAACAGCAAAGGCCCTCGCGTGCTGATTCTCGATCCCCCGCGTGACGGACTCGATAAAAATTTAGCTGAAATCTTGGCGAAAAATACGACGATCACTCATTTGATTTATATTTCCTGCGAAGCGAGCCATCTGGCGCGGGATGTACAGATTCTTTGCGGAGAAAATGGGCGTTACCAATTGGCTTCCGTAGCGCCGTTCGATATGTTTCCGCGGACAAAACACATCGAAGCGATGGCCCTTTTGACGGTGCGCTAACGTTTTCCTTGGATATGATGGAGCCTCAACTGACCACAGGCGCCGCTTACCGACCCGCCTTTTGAAAAACGCACGGTGACGGCAATGCCCGCCCGGGTGAGTTTCGCCTCAAAGGCGCGAATGGTTTGGAGCGAAGGACGTTTTTCAGGATATTCCTCGATCGGATTGTAAGGAATCAGATTTACTTTGGCTTTCCTGCCTCGCATCGCCGAAATCAAAGCGTCCGCGTTGGGTTCATCCGTATTTACGCCGTCGATTAAAATATATTCAAACGTAATAATGCGATTGGTCTTATCCGTGTAATTCCAGCACGCTTGAAATAGTTCGCCGGTGGGAAATGCTTTGTTAACGGGCATGATGCTCGTACGCACCGAATCGATGGCGCTGTGAAGCGAAACGGAAAGCTCAACCGGCAGGTTTTGCTCGGCAAACCAAAGAATTTTTTTCGGTAAGCCGACGGTTGAAATGGTGATCCGGCGTTTCCCAATTTGGCGCCCGCTCGGATGGTTTAAAATTTTAAGCGCGCGAAGGAGATTGTCGGCGTTATCGAACGGCTCTCCCATGCCCATCACGACGATATGGCTGATTCGCTCGAGCGGATTTAAGCGTTCGGCGCTAAGGACTTCAGCAATGATTTCATCCGCTTCCAGATTCCTCTGAAAGCCGGCCTGTCCGCTTGCGCAAAACTTACAGGCAAATTTACAACCCACCTGCGTTGAAATACAGAGCGTGCGCCGGCCCTCGGCCGGAATGAGCACGCTTTCAACCGCATCCCCGCGCGGCGTTTGAAAAAGCCACTTGATGCTGTTGTCGTCGGCTTTTTCGGTGGAAAGAGGATTAAGCGATGTGACGACAAAGGTTTCTTCAAGGTTTTTCCGCAAATCGACGGGCAGATTCGTCATGTCGGAGAAGGCGGTGGCCAATTTATCGTGCAGCCACTCAAAAATCTGCTTCCCGCGGTACGAAGGCGGGCCGACTTTCCCTTCCAGTTCTTCGGGTAATAAACTTAGGATCGGAACTTTATCTTTCATGCCGGGATTATCCCACGGCGGAGGTGTTATAGCAATGTTGGGGAAGTTTCGATAAAATAGCGCTATGACCAAACCCAAAATATTTCTTGCCTCCCGTTCGCCCCGTCGGCGTGAGCTCCTGAAACGTGCCGGTTATTCCTTCAAGATTGTTCCGTCTTCTTACGTAGAAAAAGTAGATTCGCGGCTTACGCCTTCCGGCAACGCCATGAATATGGCGTGCGGGAAAGCCGAATGCGCCCGCGTGAGCGGGAAAACCGGTTATGTTTTGGGCGCGGACACCTTCATTTATTTCCGGCGGCGCATTATTGGAAAGCCCAAGCATACGAAAGACGCGTGCCGGATTTTGAGATTACTTTCTGGAAGACCGCATTATGTTTACACGGGTTTGGCGCTTCGAAGCTTAGCGACCGGGGAAATTCGTACTTCGCACGCGAAATCGAAAGTTATTTTTAAGAAACTTTCAGAAAAGGTAATCGAAGATTACGTTCAAAAAAACCGTCCTTTGGATAAGGCCGGCGCGTACGCCATTCAGGAAGACGGCCGCAAACTGATCAAAGCTATTTGGGGTTCACGATCAAACGTGATCGGCCTGCCGATGGAGCTTTTGAAATCCGAGCTGAAGAAATTAGCAAAGGCCGATGCTTCATTTTAAGAAACGCAGCAGCGAGTAAAAGCGTACCCCAGAACGGCAACGAATAAAAATTTACGTGAATACGCACGGTAGAATCAGGCAGGCTTGGGCAGATGGTTGAAAGAAAAAAGAAGCCGGTGAGCAGACCCAGCACCCCAAAATCCCTTCCGTTATTTCGATATAAATAAATCATCAAAGCCATTACGGGAAGAAGTAAATTTACGAACGCGTACTTCCACGCCACGGGAAAGATCAGCGTAACCGCAATAAGTATGCCCGCAAAATCCAGAAAAGCCGGGGAAAAAAAGTAGGGTGGTTTCGAAAGGCGTTCGCTCGGGCGGAATAAAAAAAGGCTGTAAAGCGCGGTACTCAGAAAAGCATACACCGTTTTGACCATCTCCAAAGGTACGGCCAGCGTTGCGAATCCATGTTCCATCATATAGGTGCTTTCTTGTTTTGAAAACAGCCTGTGCACGGCCGCAAATAAAGATTGATTGGCATGTCCGGCGAGAAAGTAGTGATCGTGGGCTTGTTTGGTCCAGATAAACCAGTTCTTAAGCGTAGCCAGTCCTTCCGGCATTCCTTGAATAATCCAGGGAAGAAGGAGCAAAAGCGGTATGCTTACGACGCAGCTTACGACGCATTTGAGTTGCCTGCGCCAAATAAGAAACGGAAGTAAAAGAAGGGGCGTGACTTTAGTCAATATGGCCACGGCCAAGCATAGCCCCGCCTGAATGGGCCGGTTTCTCTCCAGCCAGATCCAAGCCCAAACCATCCAGAAAAGAATGAAAATATTGGCTTGGCCTTTGTCAAAATTCGTCATGAAAAAATTGGGAATGAGAAGGAGGCTTGCCCCAAAAAGCCAGACGGCAGGCGGCGAGCCGGCCGATCTATTTTTATCCGCTAAAGAGCGTGCCCACCCAAATATAAAGAGAGCTTGGACAATCATGAGCAGTATCCATAGAAAATAACCGGCCTGAGGCGAGAGAAGCGTAAACGGAATCATGAACAGAGCAAAAAAAGGTGAGTAACGGAACGACGGTTCGTTCGGATCAAAATAAAGAGACGTTCCCGTTCTTAGCGCGAGGCCGCCTTTGTAGTAGCTGTAAAAATCGTGGTAATTTTGCTTAATGGCATCTTCGGTTCCGCGGAGCAGCAAAAAGGAAACAAATAAAACAGCGGCCAGAACAAGAAGTTGGGAGTCCTTTAGAGTTTTCATCGGGCGACATTATATACATTCTTTTACCGAAACTAAAAAGAGTTTTTGATATACTCTACGGATATAGGAGATACACATTGGTTTCCGAACAAATTCGTCTTTTGATGTCGCGCCCGGATTATTTCAAAATCGCCTACGAAATCAATCCCTGGATGCGTATTGCCCGCCAGCCGGATCCTAAAAAATCGCTGAAACAATGGGAAGAATTATTTCGGGTTCTTACCAAAGAAACGAAAGCGGCGGTTGCTCTCATTCCGCCCGTTCGAAATTGCCCCGACCTGGTTTTTACGGCCAACGCAGGATTTGTATCCGGAAAACAATTCTTATCCAGCCGCTTTAGATATGCCGAGCGAAAAAAGGAAGAGCCGCATTTTAAGCGTTGGTTCAGAGAACACGGTTACCGCGTGCGAACCGTGCCTGGCAATATTTTCTTCGAAGGAGAAGGAGATCTTCTTTACCAGGGCGGCCAACTTTTTCTAGGCTACCGGTTCCGTTCGCAGTCCCGCGCGCATTTCGCCATCAGCGATTGGCTGGGCGAAAGGGTGCTTCCGCTCGAGCTTGTGGATAAAAGATTTTATCATCTCGATACCTGCTTCCTTCCGTTAAGTACGCGTATGCTTCTTTATTATCCCGGTGCGTTTGATCCTTATTCTCAGAAAGTCATTCGAACGTTTATTCCCCACCCGGTGCCCGTCACCGAACGGGAAGCCAAAAAATTTGTTTTAAACGGCGTTGTGATCGGCAAAACACTTGTGGCCAATAAAGGTATGAGCGCAAAAACAAAACGTCTTGTGCGTAGCGAAGGTTTTCGTATCATCGAACTGGATCTTTCGGAATTTCACAAATCCGGCGGTTCGGCCAAATGCCTGACGCTTTATATGCCGTCCCGGCGGTGTGAATAATAATGAATAAGTGGATGAAGACTGTACTGCTGCCGGGCGCGCTTCTTTGCTGGGCGGCTGGGCTTCTGGGCATTGTGCATTGGTCCTACAATTTTCGATACGATCCCGATTTTCTTACCCTTTCTCAAATTCGAAAATCACTTTTTATCGTTATCGTTTTTTACTTCGGCGGCGGCGCTCTTTTTGGGATAATTGCAGAAGGGCGGTTTCGCCAAATTCGCCGCTCATCCGTTCGTATTTTTAGCATCGCTGCTTTATCTGTCCTGCTGATAGGTACAGCGATTTATGCGCGTCCCTCCGGTCCGGACTGCGCTGAAGTGCGCCGGCATATGAAAGATTCAGGCGTCGCGTACAACGCAAAAGAAGGCGGTCTGCTTGGCGGAATTAAAATCGATGAACCAACCGGTGACCGTTTCAGTCCCGATGCCAACCAGATGGCGTGGTGGGGAAAATTTCATAAGCCTTTTGAATATTGGGGAAGTCCCGACCTGACTTCAAACTGGTTTAATCCCGAAGGACAGCAAGTCGCTTCTATTAAAGTAGACACCGAAGCATGTAAGCTCGCCAAAGCGGTCATTAAACAAGAAGGATTCCAGCCCGGTATTTGGCAGGTAGATGTAGTCTGCGATAAGGACGGAAAAGCCATCGATCAGAGGCGTTTTGTCGTTGGATACCCACCCGTTATTCCCTCCGATGTTCAGGTCCAGACCGGCCCAGCCTCAAATCAAGAAAATCAAAGAATAACAGTATAAGTTTTATATAAGTCATTTATTTATAATAATTTATATAAAATAAGAAACTTGTTATAAAAGTCTTGAATTTCCTATAAACAGGTGCTAGACTTTCAGTGCATTTCGAAAATTTCATTGAGTTCTTACCGCTGTCGATTGATCGACGGCGGTCAATTTTTTATCCGGTTGTCCTGCGGATTTAAAAAGCTTCGAATGGAATCTTAAAATCTAGCATTAAAAAATCAACGTCTTGGGAGGTTTTGGTTATGTTTAAACGTAAAGTTCTCGCTGCTTTTCTGGTTATGGGTTTGGCACTTCCTTTACCGGCTTTTGCATTTAGGCCCGCTTTGGTTCCCGGGCTGCCGGAAGGTGTTCACTTTGAATTAAAAACAGAGGAGAACGGAGTTTCGGTGCTAGCGACCCTTCAATGTATCAACCCCACTTCCTCCTCGCTTCATATTAAAGTAACCGGAGGGATGGTCTCTCTTGTACATACCTATACTCCGGGAGTGATGTATCCGGCTATCGCATCTCCCGCCGCTAAAATTCCCGAAGGCGCTTACGATGTTCCGGCTCACAGTACCGTTGTTATGGCGCATGTTGCAGTTCCGGCGAGAAGCTTTTTAAGGTATCCGGCGGTCCCGGTGGATAGTTCAGTTCAGCCGGTCAGCATTGTGTCGGGAGGCAATTCGATTGCACGGGCGGAGTTGGATATCATTCCAAATTACTATTCATCGCCGATGCAGCCTATGGATGGAAATACCATCGAAGCTCAAGTGATGGTGACCGATCCGCCTAAGCCGCTTGAAGATCCGGGCGATGTCATTTGTCTGGGTTATCCGGTTTGTTACGAGAACGCACCGATGCATATTATCGCGGAAGCAGGAGTTTGTATGGATTATCGTTGGAAGCAATTGGATGTTATTTTGAACGACGTTAAAGATGTCAATTCCAACGTTGCTTCAACCCAAGCGACCGTTTCGACTCTAGTCAGCAAGATGTCGAGTCCTGTAAAAGAAGTTGTTGCTAAACCTACTAGTACACGACCTACTCGGTAAAGTTGGTTTATAGTTTTCGGAGGTAAAATTAAGACATAACTTAATTCTTCCCAAGGTGGTGATAAAACAAAGGGCGTCCTTGTCGGACGCCCTTTTTTTGTGTATAAAGAAGTCCTTTACGGACTCTCTTAGATTGTTTTTGAATATGTAAAAGCGGGAGATCACATGAAACGCATGGCTTGGATGTTTCTGTTCATTTTTACATTAAGCACATTAAGCGGTTGCGGTGAGATTTCCAAAGCTCAATACGAAGCGCTTTCCCAAGAATACAGCGTAGCGGCGGCAAGGTTAAAGGAAGCCTATGCCAATCTGGAGGCTTCGGAAAATGCCAGAGAAATGGAAGCCGAAGCAGGGGTCAAAAAAATCACGGCGCTCCAAGCCGATCTCGACACGGCGCGTCAAGAGAACGCGAAGTTAAAATCCGATATTACAGCGCTGGAAGCCAAGGTCAAGGACTTGGAATGGAAAAAATTGACCTTAGAGCTTAAATTGGATCCGAAAAAGAAAAAAGAGATGGAAAAGGAAAACGAGCAGAAGGACGCGCAAAAGAATGCCGAAAACGCTTCGGATGTTAAAGCATAAAACGATAGCTGTTTTTGGAAGTTCGAGTTCTAAGCCCGGAGGAGCCGATTACCTATTAGCGCATGATTTGGGTAAAGCGATTGCGCAGAAGGGCGGCGTTGTTGTAAACGGCGGCTACGGCGGCGTCATGGAAGCTTCGGCCAAGGGCGCCCAATCCGTCGGCGGTCACACCATCGGAATTACCACCCAAGAATTTAGGAGCGTCTGCAATCCTTACATTGCCGAAGAGAAACAAGTAAGCACTTGGCAGGAACGCGTTTTCGCCCTTATGTCCATCGCCGATGCGTATGTGATATTAAACGGCGGCACCGGTACGCTGGTGGAATTTTCCGTGGCCGTGGAAATGCTCAACAAAGGATTCATTTCCAAGAAACCCATCGTTGCGTACGGTCCGTTCTGGCGTGAAGTGAAAACCGTGCTGGAAAAAAACAAAGAAATCCGCATGGATTTTGTGAAAACCGCAAGTACACTCGACGAAATCATACAACTCTTGTTTTAACCATTCTCCGCATGCAACTAAACGATTTCTTTTACGAACTTCCCCCTTCTTTGATCGCGCAGGAACCTCTCGCGGAGCGCGACCGTTCCCGGCTGATGGTGCTTCGCCCGCCGAAACGGGATATTCAGCATCGATCCTTTTATGAAATCCCCGAATTTTTAAACGCGGGCGATATTTTGGTTTTAAACAATACGAAAGTTTTTCCGGCGCGCTTACTCGGTCGAAAATCAACCGGCGGGAAAGTGGAAGTTCTTCTGCTTCGAAATATCGGCGAAAACGATTGGGAAGCGCTTATCCATCCTTCTGGAAAATTTAAGAAGGGAAGCGTTGCTTCGATTGATCAAAACGGTTTTTCTGTTGAGGCGCTTGATTCCTTCGCTGCAGAGAGCGGCCACCGGACGGTTCGCCTGCATAATCACGGCGAAAAAAGCGTTCAAGAAAAAATAAACGAACACGGACATATGCCGCTTCCGCCGTACATTAAACGTCCCGATACCAAAGAAGATATTGCCCGGTATCAAACGGTGTTTGCCGAAAAGGCCGGCGCAGTTGCGGCACCTACGGCAGGGCTGCATTTTACACCGGTTCTTCTTTCAGCATTGCAAAAAAAGGGAATCGAGATCGTTTACGTTACGCTTCATGTCGGCTACGGAACGTTTAAGCCGGTTACCGCGGAACGAATCGAAGAACATCGTATGCACGCCGAATCGTTTTCTATTACAAAAGAAACGGCGGAGAAAATCAACCGGCGGAGCGGACGGATCATCGCGTGCGGCACAACCGCACTTCGAGCACTCGAGGCAGCCGCGGATGCTTCAGGAAAAATTCAATTCGTATCCGGCGAAACCAACTTATTCGTATATCCCGGTTACAAATTTAAGACGGCCGATGCGCTTATCACCAATTTTCATCTTCCGCATTCTACTCTTTTGATGCTCGTCTCTGCGTTTGCAGGGCGCGAATTTATAATGTCGGCGTACGAAGAAGCGAAGCGCCGGAGCTACCGGTTTTATTCCTACGGAGATGCGATGCTGGTAGAAAGGGCAACATGAGCCGCGTGGATGAAAAAACGTTCTTCTCGGTTGAAAAAACGCCGGAAGGTTTGCGTCTTGGCCGAATCGAAACCGCGCACGGGGGATTCGACACGCCCGTTTTTATGCCCGTGGGTACGCAAGGCACGGTAAAAACATTTTCGCCCATGGAATTGGAAGAGCTCGGCGCCAAAATTATTTTAGGGAATACATACCATTTGGCCGTGCGGCCAGGAGTTCCCGTCATTGAAAAATTGGGCGGGCTTCATTCGTTCACAAGCTGGCCCGGCGCGATTCTTACGGATAGCGGCGGCTTTCAAGTATTCTCGCTCGCGAAACTTCGCAAAGTAAACGATGAAGGTGCCGTGTTTAATTCTCATTTTGACGGCCGGCAGCTTTTCTTCACGCCGGAAAACGTAGTAGAGATGCAGGAAAAATTTGGCTCCGATATCATGATGCCGCTCGATGAATGTCCTCCGTATATTGACGATAAAAAAGCGGTGAGCGTAGCGACGGAACGTACGCTGGTCTGGGCCGCGCGATCCAAACAGGCGAGGCGGAATTTTCACCAGGCGCTTTTCGGTATTGTTCAAGGCGGGCATTTTGAAGACTTAAGAAAAGAAAGTCTCGAGCGCACGGTGGACATGGACTTCGACGGCTACTCGCTTGGCGGCGTTAGCGTAGGGGAGCCGGTTGAAGTGATGTATCAAACGGTGGAAAAATTTGGCGCCATGCTGCCTTTTGATAAGCCGCATTACCTGATGGGCGTGGGCATGCCGCTTGATATTCTCAAGGCTGTTTCCTGCGGCATGGATATGTTTGATTGCGTTATCCCGACGCGCTACGGACGGAATGGATCGGCCATCACACGAAACGGTCTTCTCGTCGTCCGTAACGGAATTTACAGCGAAGATCCCAGGCCGCTCGATGAGAGCTGTTGCTGCAAAACATGCACGCGATTTTCGCGCGCCTACATCCGCCATCTTTTAAATTCAGAGGAAATTTTAGGTCCCCGCCTTGTTTCGTATCATAACGTTCATTTCTTTTTGAACCTGCTTTCCGAAATCCGTACGCATCTTAAAGTCGGCACATTCCGGCAATTCCATAAAGACTTCGTTTCCAATTACGACCCCACCCAACGATAATTTAACGAATGCTTTACTTTAGATTGGTATTAAATATAATGACGTATTCATAAACAGCTAACCGAAAGGCTTTATGTATCTTCCTCTTTTATTAGCACAACAACCGCAAGCCGGTGGCGGCGCGCAACCGGATCCTTTTTTAGCCCTTCTTCCTCCGATGCTCATTATGATCGGCGTATTCTATCTCCTCATTTTTCGTCCCCAGCAAAAGCGCCAGCGTGAATTGGACGACCTTATTAAAAACCTCAAAAAGGGCGATAATGTAATTACCTCAGGCGGCATCGTGGGGACCGTATTGGCTCCGCCGAATAAAGAAGGCATCGTTGTCTTGAAAACAGGGCAGGACACGAAAATCGAAGTTCTTAAATCCGCCGTTGTGCAAAAGCAATCAGACTGATCCAACATCTAGGGACGGGCGATGAATAAATATTTCAAATGGAAAGCTCTTCTGATTATTGTTTTAACCGCAGCCTCCATCTGGAAAGTGTACCCGCCTCATACCTGGAAACAATTTCCCAAAACAGATCAAATTAATCTCGGCCTCGATCTTCAGGGCGGAATGCACATACTTCTCCGCGTGGATTTGGCGGCGGTGCCCGAAGCTGCCCGTAAAGATGCCACCGACCGTGCTGTCGAAGTCATCCGGAATCGTATCGATGAATTTGGCGTGCGCGAGCCTTCCATTTCAAAACAAGGCAAAGATAAGATTATCATTCAGCTTCCCGGTATTACCGATCAGCAGCGCGCCAAAGATATTATTGCTAAGACAGCCCTTCTTGAATTTCGCATGGTGGTGAGCGATCCGGAGATTATTAAGAAAGCACAAGAAACTCCGGACCAGCCGGCGCCCGAAGGTTACGAATGGCTTGAGCTGAAAGATGAGCGCAGAAACGAAAAAATACTTGTTGAGAAAACAACTCAATTGACAGGCCAGCATTTGGTAAACGCCGGAGTTACCTTTAATCAGAGCAGTTTCGGCCAGCCTGTGGTCAGTCTGGAATTCGATGGCGAAGGGGCGAAACTTTTCGCAGAGGTTACGGGTAAGGCAGCAACCGATTTTAGGCGCGATGGAACTCCGAGAAGGCTTGCCATTGTTCTCGATGGGGAATTAAGAACGGCGCCTCAAGTAAAAGAAGCTATTTACGGAGGTAAGGCGGTTATCGAAGGCACGTTTAGTTATCAGGAAGCAAGCGATATCGCGCTCATGCTCCGCGCCGGCGCTCTTCCTGCACCTGTTATTCTGGAAGAGGAACGTACGGTAGGTCCAACGCTTGGCCGCGATTCTATCCAACAAAGCGTTCGCGCCGGTCTTTTTGGCGGTCTTTTTGTTTTTCTTTTTGCCGGTGTTTACTATCTAGTTCCCGGTATCATTGCCGTTATTGGTTTGCTCATAAACGTCATACTTTTAATGGGCGCGCTGTCTGCTTGCCAGGCGTCGCTGACCCTGCCCGGTATTGCCGGTATTATTTTAACCGTCGGTATGGCAGTCGATGCGAACGTGCTTATTTACGAACGCATTCGAGAAGAAGTCAAAGTGGGCAAGGCCACTCGCTCCGCTATTTCGGCTGGCTATCACAATGCGCTGTCCGCTATTATGGACTCAAATCTCACGACGCTTTTCACCGCACTCATTTTATTCTGGTTTGGCTCGGGGCCGATTCGTGGTTTTGCGGTAACGCTCAGCCTTGGTATTGTGACCAGCGTATTTTCAGCGGTGGTTGTCACGCAGGTCATTTTTGACTTTCTCACGCGGGGCGGTAAGCAAATTAATCTCAAGATGTTTCAGTTTTTTGGAGAAACCCATTTTGATTTTCTTAAGATTCGGAAAATCGCCTACGCTATTTCCCTCATTGTAATGTTCATAGGTGTCGCATCCTTTATTAAACGGGGCGAAACCAATTACGGGATCGATTTTACGGGTGGCGCCATTCAGCAAGTCCGTTTTCAAGAACCTATTTCGTTGGCTGATTTGCGCGCCGGTTTAGCGAAGGAAGATCTTAAAGAGGTTCAAATACAGAATTTTGGCGAAACGGATAAACACGAAGTACTCATTCGCTCCACAACCGAAGAAGCACCAAAAGTCAAACCCGCTTTAGGTAAAATAGTCGGAGACGGCAAATTTGAAGTCTTACGTTTGGAAACAGTAGGCCCTGCGGCGGGGACCGAACTTAGAAGTATGGCCATAAAATCGATCATTCTTGGTCTGGGCGCTATTTTTGTTTATTTGGCTTTTCGATTTAGCATCGCTTATTCGTCCGCCGGTATTATTGCGCTTTTTCATGACGTGATAGTTGCCGCGGGTATGCTCTCACTCAGCGGAAGAGAATTTTCACTTCCCATTGTTGCGGCCTTGCTCACCATCGCCGGTTATTCCATTAACGATACGATCGTTATTTTTGACCGTATCAGAGAAAATGTGAAATTGCTTCGCCGCACTCCTTTTACGGAAATTGTGAATTTAAGCGTTAATCAGACACTTTCCCGAAGCGTTTTAACCTCGGGCGCGACGTTATTGGTGGTGATCGCCCTTTTCTTTTTTGGCGGATCGGTCATTAATGATTTCGCCTTTACGCTTCTGATAGGCATGATTGCAGGAAGTTATTCCACCATTTTTGTGGCCAGTCCTTTGGTAGTGGAGTGGATGGGCCGTCAGAAAAAAGCCGTTCCCCACTCACGGACCTAATGTCTACCGCATGGGCTCTTAAAGAAATAGCATCGCTCGAGCCCGCCTTAACCGAACACTTCGATCTTCATTCTGTAACGCTTCGCGTTCTTGCCGCAAGGGGGATTCGCACGCCCGAAGCCATTACGCATTATCTACACGGCGGCCTTCTCGATTTGGCCGATCCCTTTCTTCTGCCCGGAATGGATTTGGCTTGCCAGCGCATTTTTAAAGCCGTTCGCGAAAACGAACTGATCATGCTTCACGGAGATTACGACGTCGACGGTGTGACGTCAGCCGCTATTACGGCACTCGTTCTCCAAAGTCTCGGCGGACGTTTTATCACCTATATTCCCGAACGAAAAAGCGGGTATGGTTTTAACGAATCCGGCGTTCGATTTGCGAAGGAAAAAGAAGTTCGTCTCATTATTACTCTTGATTGCGGCATTACTTCCGAAAAAGAAATTGCCGAAGCGAAGCAGGCCGGAATCGATACGATCGTTATCGATCATCATCAGATCCCGAGCTCCGGGGTTCCCAAGGATGCTTCGGCGGTGGTAAATCCCTGGCTGGATCCTCAAGCGAGTGAATCTTTTCTGGAACTTTCTGCGGCAGGCCTTGCGTTTAAATTAGCGTGCGCGCTTGTAGGTGAAACCGCGCATCGTTTTGTCGATATCGCTGCCGTGGGTACGGTAGCGGACGTATCGCCGCTTGTGGACGAAAACCGTTTAATTGTAAAAGCCGGTCTTTCTCTCCTGACGGAACGTTCGCATATGGGTTTCGCAGCGCTTCTGAAATCGGCTGCGCATCGGCATCGCCGCATTACGGCACGTCACATTGGCTTTATTATTGCGCCGCGACTGAATGCGGGCGGGAGAATGGATTCGGGTGTGCCATCCTATGAACTTTTAATTGCGAATAATCTCGCCGACGCCGAACGGCTTGCGGGTTTACTTGAGAAAAAAAATTCGGACCGGCGCAGCACCGAAAAACAAATGGTGAAAGAGGCTTTTGAGAAATGCGATCGGGAAATTAATTTTAATCGCGAACGGGTAATCGTGCTCTGGAGTGAAAAATGGCATCCCGGAGTGATTGGTATCGTTGCAGCGCGCCTTGTCGATAAATATTACCGGCCTGCCATCGTGATCAGCCTTGCGGATACGACAAAATTAGGCAAAGGCTCGGGTCGTTCCATCCGCGGATTCAATATTTACCACGGCCTAAAGGCGGTATCGGAGCATCTGAGCGAATTCGGTGGCCATGAATTTGCCGCCGGGTTTACCATCGATCCGAATAAGCTCGCAACGTTCCGCGCGGCGCTGAATCGTTATGCCGAAGATGCACTTGAACCAACTCATTTGATCCGGCCTATTGATATTGATGTCGAAGTCCCATTTTCAAATTTAACGGTGCGTCTTGCCCAAGAAATCACACTTCTGGCTCCTTTTGGAAGCGGAAATCCAGAACCTGTTTTTCTCACGAGAAATTTACGCGTGAAGAAAGAAGGTAAAACAGGCAGTAAATTTAGCGCTGAATTTTGGGTTACCGATGGCGAGCAGGTGATCGGCGTTTCGGCAAAAAACGAATTGGCCGAAAGAATACGGGAGTGTGAGACTTTTGACTTAGCTTATACGCTTGAGTTGGATAATTGGGAAGGCCAGGCGAGCGTTTCGCTCGTGGCTAAAGATATCAAACCGATTGCGCCGGCTTTTTGTATTTCGTAGCTTTTTTGACTTTTCCTGCCTGAATGCAGCTTACGCATACGCGAAGACGGCGAACGCCGCCGTTTACAACAGCGCGAACCCATTGAAGATTGGGAAGAAATCGGCGCCTTGAAATGCCGGTTGTTTTTAAACCGATACCGCCGGTCCTTTTAGGGAGACCGCGCCGGGCGATTCTTCTTCCGACGATGGGCATTTTGCCGCAAATTTCACAAATCTTCATTAGGTAGATCCTTTCAGATAAGAAATTAAAAATTCCGTGTTAGAGAAGCCCACATTATAAAGGGCGCTTTAATAAATGCAAGTTCTTTGAACTTCTTGTCGCCCCCGCGAAGGCGGGGGCCCAATTTAAAATTGGATTCCCGCTTTCGTGGGAATGACATCTCTCTAAATGTAACCATTTCAACCCCTTGCGAATCTTGCATTTCAAATAGGGCTGTTATATACTCACGTCTTTATCTCACTGATTTTGCTCACAGATTGGCTCTAGCCAAGAACGTCACATCGTGAAGATCGCCATCATAACTTCGGAAATGGCTCCCTTTGCCCGGGCCGGCGGTTTGGGCGATGTGGTGGGTTCGCTTATGATTGAGCTGGGCAAGATGGGTCATGATATCAAAGTGATCCTGCCCAAATATAAGCAAGTCGAGCGTCAGCGGTTTCGCCTGAAACGTTTTCCGGACCTTTTGGAAGTCCCGATGGGGCGGAAGATCGAACTTTTCATGGTTCAGAGCGCTAAATTGCCTTACGGGCCGGAAGCACTTTTTATCGATAAGCCTGAGTTCTTTGACCGGGATGAATTGTACGGAACGCCGCAGGGACCGTTTCCCGATAACGACCGGCGATTCATTGTTTTTCAGAGAGCCTCACTCGAGCTGCTTCGCCGGATTAATTTCAAACCGGATCTGATTCATTTACACGATTGGCAGACGGGGCTTGTGCCGCTTATGCTGCGTACCGTTTGCGCGGAAGATGCGACCTTTAAAAAAACCCGTACGCTTTTTACGGTTCATAATCTTTCTCAGCAGGGCCTTTTCCCCCCGGATTCGCTTGCCGATACGGGTATTCATTGGAAAGAAATTTCACTTTCACAGCTTCAGTTTCAAGGGAAAATCAGTTTTCTAAAGGCCGGACTTGTTTTTGCGGATTTTATTTCAACCGTAAGCGAACGATACGCTAAAGAAATCCAGACCGAACCGTTTGGTTTGGGCATGGAAGATGTGATCGGTTCGCGGAAACACGAGCTCGAAGGCATACTGAACGGGATCGATACTGTTATTTGGGATCCGGAAACAGATACCTCGCTTGCCGCCAATTATTCGAAAGATTTGATTGAGAAAAAGCGGGAAAACACGGTTTCGCTTGAAAAAGAGTTGGGACTGACGGAAGAAAGCACGCCGCTTCTCGGATTTGTTTCTAGGTTAAACGAACAAAAAGGTTTGGATACGCTGATTCCGGCGCTTGAAAAGATAGCCGAGAAAAAAATTCGAATAGCGATTTTAGGGGTGGGCGAAGATTGTTATCAAAAAGGACTTTTGGACGTCGCGCACCGGTTTCCAAAATATATCAGCATCAGCATCGGCTTTGATGAAGTGCTGGCCAGACGTATTTACGCCGGCGCTGACATCATGCTTTTCCCGTCCAATTTTGAACCCTGCGGATTGGGGCAGATGATCGCGCTCAGGTACGGTGCGGTGCCGCTAGCCCGAG
>Ga0209515_10001780_pt1 | contig 34881 bp, 27 predicted proteins | sample Subgroupgradi54m_FD_187454 | JGI IMG/M metagenome (GOLD analysis project Ga0209515, IMG submission 187454) | Subsurface groundwater microbial communities from S. Glens Falls, New York, USA - GMW60B uncontaminated upgradient, 5.4 m (SPAdes)... ... | reverse complement strand
CGGCAAGGCGCGGCCGAGCTTGGGCGAGTCCAGCAATGCCGTGGGGTCGTTCTTTATCAATGCCTCACGCAGCGCAAAACGATAAAAGCGTTTGAGACTGGAGAGCAGCCGCGCGCTGGTGCGCGGTTTGACATGGGCAGCGACGCGTACGCCGAGATACTCCTGAATATGTTCCGCCGTCGCGGCGAACAGCCTGCGGCGGCGAGTCGCCAGCCAGCGAGCGAATGCCTCCAGGTCGCTGCGGTAGGCTTCGAGCGTGTTGGCGCTCAAGCCCTCTTCCAGCAACAGCGCATCCACAAAGCGCTCGACCCCGGCTTTATCCGTCTCGTTCATGGGCGAGCAACCAGCGTTTGAGGAGCAGGGCCTGACCGGCGCGCTTGCCCATGAATCCGCCATCGCCGGTCGCCGAGACCACGCGATGACATGGCACCACGATTGGTATCGGATTGGCACGACACGCGTTTCCGACGGCGCGGGCACTGGTTTCGAGTCGGCGCGCCAAGGCGCCATAACTCGTTACCTTTCCAGATGGAATCCGCCGCAAGGCACTCCAGACGCGCTGCTGAAATGCGGTTCCATCGACGCTGAGTTTTAAATCAAACCGAGTCCGGGGATTTTTCAGATACGCCTGCAGCTGCACACACGCTCGTCGCGCAGCGGCGGTCTTGGGGGAAATCAGCGGCGAGGATTTCGAGAGAAAGCCGATGTCGACAATCGCCTCATCACGCAGCAAGACGCCGATGCGTCCGAACGGCGCGTCGATCACTGCATCGTAATGGTCAATGTCGCGAGCCATGCAATTGCACCGACGCCTGTAGGTGGCCGAAGCTTAGCCAATACAATTGGCGCGCGCAAAAAGAAACGGCCGGTTCTTTCGAACCGGCCGTTTCGGATACCGCATCAGCGTAAAACCGCTTACGAGACCTTCTCGCGCACGCGCGCGGCCTTGCCGGCGAGATCACGCAGGTAGTAAAGCTTCGAGCGACGCACGTCGCCCTTGCGCTTCACTTCGATCTTCGCCACCGCGGGGCTGTGCAGCGGGAACACGCGCTCCACACCTTCGCCGTAGGAAATCTTGCGCACGGTGAACGAAGAGTTGTAACCGCGGTTACGCTTCGCGATCACCATGCCCTCGAACGCCTGCAAACGCTCGCGCTCGCCTTCCTGCACCTTCACATGCACGATGACGGTGTCGCCCGGACCAAATTCCGGAACTTCTTTGCCACTCGCCAGGCGCCCTTCAAGTTCGTTCAATTGCTTGCTCATCGTTTTACTCCTGACTCTCTTTCATATTCCCGCTGGAATTCTTCCAGCAGTCGTTTCTGTTCCGCCGTCAGCTCGAGCTGCGCCAATAATTCCGGCCGTCGCAACCACGTACGCCCCACTTGCTGCTTGAGCCGCCAGCGGCGGATCTTTTCGTGATCACCGGAGAGCAACACCTCCGGTACCTTGCGCCCGGCATACTCTTCCGGACGCGTGTAATGCGAACAATCGAGCAGGCCCGCCACGAACGAATCCTGCTCCGCCGAATCTTCATCACCGAGCGCACCCGGCAGCTGCCGCGCGACGGCGTCGATCAACACCATCGCCGCCAGTTCGCCGCCCGAGAGCACGTAGTCGCCGAGCGACCACTCTTCATCCACTTCGGCTTCGAGCAAACGCTCGTCTACGCCTTCGTAACGGCCGCACAGCAATATCATCCCCGGCCGTGCCGTCAACTCCACCACGCCTGCGTGATCGAGTCTGCGGCCCTGCGGCGAGAGGTAAATCACTTTCGCATCAGGAATTATCTTATCCTGCGCCTCACGCACCGCGCGTATCGTTCGCGCCAGCGGCTCGGGCTGCATGACCATCCCCGGCCCACCGCCGTAAGGACGCTCGTCCACCCGGCGATAACTGTTCTCAGCGTACTCGCGCGGGTTCCATACCCGCAGCGTCAAAATCTCTTTGCGTATCGCCCGGCCGGTAATGCCGTCGCCGGTGATCGCCTCGAACATCTGAGGAAAGATGCTGACAACATCAATCCTCATGCTCACTTGTCACCTCACTGACTCATGCTGACCTGGCGCCGACCTTTTGGGCCTCAAAAATCTTTGTCCCAGTCCACCCGGATGACCCCGCGTTTGAGATCGACCTCGTGTACAACGTGCTTGGTGTAGGGCACCAAACGCTCCCGATCACCACGCACCACCATCACATCATTCGCGCCGCCGGTCTCGAACAGGTTACTTATGGTTCCGAGCTCCACGCCTTCGAGCGTCACGACCTTCAATCCTTCCAAATCTGCCCAGTAATATTCCCCGCGCTTGAGCTTGGGTAATTCCGAGCGCCCTATCGCGATCTCGACACCCACCAATGCAGCGGCGGCGTCACGATCGTCTACCCCCTTAAGCCGGGCGACTACACCCGCCCTCTGCATCCGCCCTTCCGCGACTTCAATTTCGCGCCAACCGTCGGCGTCTTTCCCCGAAGCAAACTTTAAATACCAGGAGCGGTGCTTGAGGATGGCATCGCGCGGGCGCGTGTACGAATAAATCTTGACCCAACCTTTAATGCCGAACAGACCGTCGATACGGCCCATCAACACAACTTCGTCAGCCGTGGGGCCGGACATGCTAGGCCCCTCGTCCGCCCTAGGCAGTCACTGGAGCCGCAGCAACGCCCTTGAGCAACGCGGCAACGCGTTCAGTCGGCTGCGCGCCTTTGCTCAACCAGTACTCAACACGCTCTTTGTTCACGCGCAGTTTTTCTTCCTTCGCGGTCGCGAGCGGATTGTAGAAACCCACGTGCTCGATGAATTTGCCGTTGGTAGCGCGACGGCGATCGGCGACGATGAGTTTATAGAACGGCCGCTTCTTGGCACCGCCACGGGCGAGACGAATCGTAACCATTTGTTTCCCTATCCGAGGTCTTGAAGACTGGAGGTCTTAAAAACGACGCTGTTAAGTAAGAACAAGTTGGACCCCACGGGGTCCGTTCAGAAAGCGCGGCATTTTACCGTCGCTGGACGCTGAAGGAAAGGCTAATTTAAGGAAAAATTAGGGTAAATCCGGCACCTCAGCGGCCTATCGCCGGAGTCCGCTACAAGGTCATTCGAGAAATAGCGGTCTTATTGAGGCGCCAAGCTGCCCTACCCGCCCCAAAAGCCTACTGTTTGGGGGCCGGTGTATCGTCCTCGAACAACGCGGGGTCAGGCTCCCCCGCCGGTGGGTTACCGTCGTGGATCAGGTTGCGGCGGCGCTGAAAATAGGCCTCACGAACAAAGACATATGGGTCTTCGCCGGCGGCCTGCTCGAGAATGTCGCCGGCATCGAGCAGTTGCGAGCGTCGGTTGATGAACTCCAATAACAATAACTTGTCGCGCGTGCTGTGCTCTTCCATAAAGCTGGTCGGGTAAAGCGCCCAGTCGGGGACTAAACCGACCGTATCGCGCGCGGTGCTGGGCCCCAGGAACGGCAGAACCATGTACGGACCGTCCCCCACCCCCCAAACGGCAAGCGTCTGTCCAAAATCCTCGTCGTGCTTGTCCAGCCCCATATCAGTTGCCACATCAAAGAGACCGGCAATGCCGATGGTGCTGTTCACCAGGAACCGCCCGAGATCCGACACTGCGGGCGCGAACTTGGCCTGCAGCAGGTTGTTCACCATGATGACCGGATCGTGCAGGTTACTGAAAAAATTTGAAACGCCTTTGCGAGCAAACCCCGGAACGACGTAACGATATCCTTTGGCCACCGGCTTGGCGAGATAGCGATCGAACTTATCGTTAAAGGTGTACATCGACCGGTTTAACCCTTCCCAGGGGTCGACGGAGGGTTCGGTTTTTTTCTCTCCTTTGCTGTCAGTCGCGGTTTTCTCGGTCGTCGCGAGATTGCCTTCGGTCGCGTCGGGCGTCGACACACCGGCACAACCGGTAAGCGACGCCAGCACTAACAGAACGGCAGAAGCATGAGCAAACGGACGGAGCGCGACGACTGCAGTGACAGAAGGGGAAGTCATTCTTGGTCCTTGAATGCGTGCGTGCAAGGCTAAAGAATGACTTCCCGGATGTAAAGGACGCTGCTGCGCGAAACGCGTTGCGCAACATCCGCACAACCGGCCTGACATTCTCGGCATCAAGAACGCGATAAATTGGTCGTTTGCCGCGATCAACTTGTACGACCGCCGACGGCCAGGAACGGCGCCCGGCACACCGCACCAGCCGAGTGCAACTGCGCAATCGGCGACTCGTTTTAGTGCCGAAGAATCCGCTGCTGCTGTTACAATGGCACAAATTTCAGGGCTATTTCTTCTGGCACGAGGGTTGCTTTTAACCCCAGCGATTTGATCGACGCGCACATGAATTTAACAACCAAAACCACCTGCCCTTATTGTGGCGTCGGCTGCGGCGTTGTGGCTGAACGGCAGCCGGACGGCGGTTTCGCCGTGCGCGGGGATACCGAGCACCCGTCAAATTTCGGCCGCCTGTGCTCCAAGGGCGCGGCACTTGGCCAGACACTCGATCTCGACGATCGCCTGTTGTATCCGCAAATCAACGGCGAGCGCGTAGCGTGGGACCGTGCCCTCGACGCGGTGGCGCAAGGCTTCGCTCAGACGATCCGCGAACACGGACCGGGCAGCGTCGCCCTGTACGTCTCCGGGCAATTGCTGACCGAGGACTATTACGTTGCCAACAAGCTCGTAAAGGGCTTCATCGGCACCTCCAATATCGACACCAATTCACGCCTGTGCATGTCATCGAGCGTGGCCGGCCATAAGCGCGCCTTCGGCACCGACACGGTGCCGTGCAACTACCGCGATCTCGAAGTCAGCGATTTGATTATCCTGGTTGGCTCGAACACGGCTTGGTGTCATCCGGTGCTCTACCAGCGCATTCAGGCCGCGCGCCGCGACAATCCGAAATTGCGCGTGGTCGTTGTCGACCCCAAACGCACCGAGACTTGCGAAGAAGCAGAGCTGCATCTGGCGATCGCGCCGGGCACCGATACCTGGCTGTTCAACGGTCTGCTCGTATGGCTGCATGACCAAGGCTTGGCCGACACCACCTACATCAGCGAACACACACAAGGATTCGAGGCCGCGCTCGCCGCCGCGCGTGCAAGCGGCGCGACGCCCGACGCCGTCGCGAAGATCTGCGGCATTGCTGAAGCCGACGTGCTGACCCTGTTCCGCTGGTTCGCAGAAACCGAGAAAGTCATCACCGTGTACTCGCAGGGCGTGAATCAATCCTCGGCGGGCACCGACAAAGTGAACAGCATCATCAACTGTCATCTGCTCACGCATCGCATCGGCCGTCCCGGCATGGGCCCGTTTTCCTTTACGGGTCAGCCGAATGCCATGGGCGGCCGCGAAGTCGGCGGGCTGGCCAACATGCTCGCCGCGCACATGGATTTCGCGCCAGCCGACGTGGCGCGCGTTCAACGTTTCTGGAATTCACCCGTCATCGCCGGTGCGCCCGGGCTCAAGGCGGTCGACATGTTCCGCGCCGTCGAAGAAGGCAAGATCAAGGCAATCTGGATCATGGCCACCAATCCGGTGGTGAGCTTGCCGGAAACGGATCGCGTGCGCACCGGGCTCGCCAAGTGTCCGCTCGTGGTCGTGTCCGATTGTATCGGCATCACCGACACCGCCAAGTACGCACACATTCTTCTGCCCGCTGCAGCATGGGGTGAAAAGAACGGCACCGTGACAAATTCCGAGCGCCGCATTTCGCGTCAGCGACCGTTCCTTCCCACGCCCGGCGAAGCCCAACCGGACTGGTGGATCATGACGCAGGTCGCGCGCCGCATGGGTTTCGCCGACGCGTTTCCATATGAGTCGGCGCATGAGGTATTTCTCGAACACGCCAGGCTCTCGGGTTACGAGAACGACGGTCAGCGCGACTTCGACATCAGCGGACTCGCGGAGATCGACGCCTCCGGCTATGACGGACTTATTCCCGTGCAATGGCCGGTCACGCGCAAGCGCCCGCACGGCACCGAGCGCATGTTTACCGATGGGCGCTTTTTTACCGACACCGGCCGCGCGCGCTTCCTGCCGATCACGCCGCGTCTTCCGGTTAACGCACTGACGCCAGACTATCCGCTGGTGCTGAACACCGGTCGCGTGCGCGATCACTGGCACACCATGACACGCACGGCCAAGGCGCCGCGACTGAACGCGCACACGCCGGAACCGTACGTCGAAATGCATGCCGATGACGCCCAGCGTCTCGGGCTCGCCAACGGCACCCTCGCGCGCCTCGAGAGCGCCTACGGCGCCATGCTCGCGCGCGTGGAGTACTCCACCAACGCGCGGCCGGGAAGCGTGTTCGTGCCGATCCACTGGAACGATCAGTTCGCACGCCTCGCGTGCGTGGGGGCACTCGTGAATGCCGTCACCGATCCGTTTTCCGGGCAACCTGAACTCAAGCACACGCCGGTGCGCGTCAAGCCGTACGATCCGCGCTGGCACGGCTTCGTGCTCTCGCGCCGGCAACTAACAATTGCGGATGCAACTTACTGCGTATCGATCAAGGGCGACAAGTTCTGGCGCTACGAGCTAGCCGGCGAAACGCCTGCCGCCGACTGGAAGGGCTGGGCGCGCGAACTGCTGTGCGCGCCGCAAGTCGACGGCCGCGCCGAGTGGCTCGACTATCTCGATGCCGGCCACGGCCGTTACCACGGCGTGCGGCTATTTACACGCGACGGCATCACCACGCTCGAGAGCTGCGTGTTCATCGCGCCGACTGCCGAACTGCCGCCGCGCTCCTGGCTCGCGGGGCTGATTGTGAAACCGCAGGTCTCGGCCGAAGAGCGCATGAGCCTGCTCGCCGGCGCTGCACCGCGCGGTCAAGTCGAGAGCGGTCCGGCGGTGTGCGCCTGTTTCGGCGTGGACGCCAACACAATTCGTCGCGCCATCGCTACCCACGACCTCTCCAGCGTTGAGGCGATTGGACAATCCTGCCAGGCCGGCACAAACTGCGGTTCCTGCAAACCAGCACTCAAGGTGCTGCTCGAGGAAGTTCGGGCAGCACGCGACGCTGCCTGACGTTCTTTCCTTCTTTATCTCGAAGCACCTAGCATCCCCGGCGTGACGCCCGGGCTCCGGTAGTTCAGGCTCGTCCATCCCTGTCCGGACGCTCGCGACTAAGCCGCCTTACCCCCGGATTCAGCCTGCCATCTGCCCACACGGGCGTCCATGCATTGGCTGCTATTATAATTCAGGCAGTTTAAACGCCTGAAACGCAATTCATGGCCCTCTATCTCGACACCGCATCTCGCAGCGCAGGCGACAAAGAAGAGTTCTGCCTCGCGCTCGTCCCGCACTCAGAACCCGAGGCGGCGCACGGGGCACTGCTCGTTGTTGCCGACGGGCTTCCGGAACGACCTTCTCCGGAGGCAGCGGCACGCGATGCGCTCAAGTCCCTCGTCGATCACTACTACGCCGCGCCTGAGAACTGGGTACTGAAACACGCGTTGCAGGAATGTTTCGCGGCCGCGAATCGAACGCTTACTGCCAATGTTGAGCCTGGCCGCGCCGCGGCACTCTCGGCGCTGGTACTGCGGCGACGACGCTGGGCGATCGCCCACGCAGGCCATACACGCGTGTGGCTCATGCGTGACAACGAAATCAAACTGCTCACGCACGACCACGTGACACCGCGCGTACTGCGAACACCCGAAGTCGATCGGGCATGTGGGCTCGCGCCGCAGATCGAAATTGATTTCCTCTCAGGCGAAATCATCGCGGGCGACGTGTTCGTGCTGACGAATCACGCGGCGCACAACGCAATTAGCGCCGCAGAGATCCTGGCCTGCGTGCTGGCCGACGCCCCCGCGTCACAGATCGCTTCCATGGTAGTAGCGAAAGCCGCCAAGCCCGGCTCGGACGGAAATGCCAGCGCCTGTGTGGTGCGCATCGAACAGGTTCCTGACGAAACACGCGAGGACCTGGAAGAAGACGTCGCCGCGTTGCCAGCCATTGCACCACCGGCCGTGGGCGACGTTGTGGATGGCTTTCGGGTCGAGCGGCTCATGCACAAGAGCAGCCGCTTTCGTCTCTACAAGGCGGTGGATACAGAAAGCGATGACGTCGTGGCACTGAAGTTTCCGAATCCAACCGACGCGGCTGAGCCCGGATTTGCCGAACATTTTTTGCGCGAAGAGTGGATCGGCCGGCGCGTATCGAGCGCGCATCTGGTACGCACGCTGCCGCTCAAAAAGGGGCGACGCACGGTGCTCTACTCGGTAATGATCTACCCGGCAGGCGAAAGTCTCGCCAAGCGCCTCGCGCGCAAGGGGCCGTTGTCGCTGCGCGAAGTGGCCTTCACCGGCGGCCAGCTGCTGGAAGCCCTGGCACAACTGCATGATCAGGGCGTTATCCACAACGATGTGCGTCCACAGAACATCGTGCTGGAGGTGAAGAGCAAAAACCTGATGCTGCTCGGCCTGGGCAGCAGCCACGTCACGCATACCAATGCTTCAGAAAATGACGCCGGCTCGTCGTCGCGGCGCGGAACCTTCCTTGCACCGGAACTGTTCGAACCGAACGTAGAGCCCAGTGTTCGCTCGGACATCTTTGCCGCCGGCATCACGCTCTATCGCATGCTCACCGGCTCCTATCCCTACGGCAAGATGACCGGTGGCGCCTGGACACCGCATGGAGAATATGTGTCGGCCTTGCATTACCGGGCCGATATTCCCGAACGCCTCGACGCCGTGCTGGAGCAAGCGTGCGCACTGGAACCAGAGCAACGTTTCGAAAGTGCCCAGGAATTCTCGGAAGCGCTCGAGGCGAGCATGACGCAAACTGCCTCCGACACGCCGGCATCGACCGCCTCGGTTACCCCACGATGGCGCTGGGAACCAATCGCTATTGCGGTACTTGTCCTGCTGCTATTCATCTATCTGGTTTTTGTGCTGAAGAAATAAAAAAAGGGGCTTGCGCCCCTTTTTTTATCGTTACGTTGTTGCTCAGCAGACGCTTAGTGCGCAGTTTGCTCCTGCAGTGCCTTGATCGACAGGCGGATACGGCCCTGCTTGTCCACTTCCAGCACTTTCACACGTACCGGATCGCCTTCCTTAAGCTTGTCGGCGACATTCTCAACGCGCTCGTGAGAGATCTGTGAGATATGCACGAGGCCGTCTTTGCCCGGGAGAATGTTCACGAAGGCGCCAAAATCCATCAGCTTGACGACCTTGCCTTCGTAAATCATGCCTTCCATGACGTCGGCGGTAATCTGCTCGATGCGGCGTTTGGCTTCCTGCGCCGCGGCGGCATCGGCCGAGAAGATCTTGATCGAACCATCGTCTTCGATATCGATCTCGCACTTGGTCTCGTCGCAGATGCCACGAATAGTAGCGCCACCCTTGCCGATGACTTCGCGAATCTTGTCCGGATGGATCTTGACGATCACGATACGCGGTGCGTACTCGGAGAGCTCGGCGCGCGGGGCGCTGATCGTCTGGTTCATGATGCCGAGTATGTGGATACGGCCTTCACGCGCCTGCTTGAGCGCCACGTCCATGATCTCGCGGTTGATGCCTTCGATCTTGATGTCCATCTGCAGCGCGGTGACGCCCTTCTCGGTACCGGCGACCTTAAAGTCCATGTCGCCGAGATGATCTTCGTCGCCGAGGATGTCGGTCAGCACGGCAAAGCGCGTATCTTCTTTGATCAGACCCATCGCCACACCGGCCACCGGCGCCGTGATCGGCACGCCAGCGTCCATGAGCGAGAGCGAGGCACCGCACACGCTCGCCATCGAGCTCGAGCCGTTCGACTCGGTGATCTCGGAGACGACGCGAATCGCGTACGGATAAGTCTTCATGTCCGGCAACACGGCGTGAATGGCGCGACGCGCCAGACGACCGTGGCCGATTTCGCGGCGCTTCGGGCTACCGACGCGGCCGGTCTCACCCACCGAGAATGGAGGGAAGTTGTAATGGAACATGAACGGGTCTTTGCGCTCGCCTTCGAGGGCATCGATGATCTGTGCGTCGCGCGCGGTACCGAGCGTCGCCGCCACAATCGCCTGCGTCTCGCCACGGGTGAATAGCACCGAGCCGTGTGTACGCGGAAGCACGCTGGTACGGATTGTGATCGGACGCACCACGCGGGTGTTACGGCCGTCGATACGCGGCTGACCCGACAGGATGCGATCGCGCACCGTACGGTATTCGATGTCACCGACGATCTTGCCGACCTTTTCTTCCATATCGTCCGCCGACCCTTCGGGCGCGAATTTCGCCACGGCCTGGTCACGGATTTCGCCGAGCTTGTCCTGACGTGCGCCCTTCTCGGCAATCTGATACGCGTCGTTGATGGCGGCACCAAACGCGGACTGAACGGAATTCTTAAGCGCGCTATCTTCGACCGGCGCCTGCCAGTTCCACTTCTTGGCACCGGCGTCGCGTGCGAGCTCGTTGATCACCTTGATGACGGGCTGCATCTGCTCGTGGCCGAACATCACGGCGCCGAGCATGATTTCTTCCGACAATTCCTTCGCTTCCGACTCCACCATCAGCACGGCCTTTTCGGTGCCGGCGACGATGAGGTCGAGCTGCGAGGTTTCGAGATCTTTCAGGCCCGGGTTAAGCAAGTACTGGCCGTCGCGATAGCCGACGCGTGCCGCGCCGACCGGGCCGTTGAACGGCGCGCCGGACAGCACGAGCGCGGCGTTGGCGCCGATCATGGCAACGACATCCGGATCGATATCCGGATCGACCGACATCACGGTCGCAATGACCTGGACTTCGTTGACGAACCCTTCGGGGAACAACGGACGGACCGGACGATCAATGAGGCGGCAAGTAAGAATTTCTTTTTCGGAGGGGCGGCCTTCGCGCCGGAAGAAGCCACCGGGTATGCGGCCCGCGGCGTAGGTCTTCTCCTGGTAGTCGACCGTAAGCGGAAAGAAATCCTGCCCCGGCTTTGCTTCTTTTTTCACCACGACGGTAGCAAGCACCACCGTATCGCCGATGCTCGCCATGCAGGCACCGCCTGCCTGACGCGCAATCTCACCCGTTTCCAGCGTGAGAGTATGTTTCCCGTACTGGATCGTCTTCGTAATCTTGGCCAAAAGGAATTCCTCGGTTACTTACGGAGGCCGAGACGCTCAATCAGCGTCCGGTAACGCTCGGTGTCGTTCTTCTTCAGGTATTCCAGCAGCTGGCGCCGCTTGTTCACCATCTTCAACAGGCCCATACGCGAGTGATGGTCCTTGGGATGGGTCTCGAAGTGCGCGGAGAGCTCTTCAATGTGCTTGGACAACAGCGCCACCTGGACTTCCGGCGAACCGGTGTCGCCCGTATGGGTCTGGTAGTCCTGCACAACTTGTGACTTCTTTTCAGTTGTAAACGTCATTGCCAACCTGTCCAATTTAGTGAAAGCCAGTTAAGGTCATCTCGTAAGGGCGCGTATTCTACCTGCGGGAATTCCCCGTAACAACCAGAAAACGCGCTGTTTTTTAATGCGTTAAATACCCTTGCCGGCGCCCAGTAAGCGCCGCGGCGCAACACGGCCGTCGTCCAGCACCTGCCCCAGACCCAGAAACCGACTTTCTCCCTCGTATAAGCGGACCCAGCCGGGCTCGCGCCCATGTTGCAGCGAGACAGACTGACCCTGGCGCAGGTAATGCGCGGCCAGTGCGGTCAAATGCACATCGGGCATTGAGCCCAGCAGGGCATCGAGCGGCAACAACTGCGTGGCACGGTCCTGAGGCGTGGCCATCGCCGCCAGCGAGTCGATCGTCACGGCATCTTTGATATCCAGCACACCGACGGCCAGGCGGCGCAGTTCCACTACATGGGCCCCGCAACCCAAGGCCTCGCCGATGTCATACGCCAGGGTCCGGATATAGGTGCCCTTCGAACAATGGATCTCTAGCGTCAGACGGTCGCCCTCGAGTCCGAGGAACTTCATTTCGCGGATCACAATGTCGCGCGGCTCGCGCTCTACTTCCACGCCGGCGCGGGCAAGCTTGTACAGCGGCTGGCCGCCGCGCTTGATCGCCGAGTACATCGGCGGCACCTGGGAGATGGGGCCGGAAAAACGCGGCAGTACGCGCTCGACATCCGCTTTCGTTACCGTGACCGGACGCGTCCGAAGAACGTCGCCCTCCGAATCATACGTCGCCGTGGTAACGCCGAGACGAAACACCGTCCAGTAACGTTTGTCGGAGTCGAGTAGAAACTGCGACAGCCGCGTGGCATCGCCAAAGCACAACGGCAACAGGCCGGTGGCGATCGGGTCAAGGCTGCCGGTGTGCCCGGCCTTGCAGGCATTGAGCATGCGCTTGACCGTCTGCAAGGCGTCGTTCGACGTCGGGCCAACGGGTTTATCGAGCAGCAACACGCCGTCGAGCGGCAAACAATTTCGATTTCGTTTCATTCAGTTCAGTTATGGGGCGCTACTTTTCGGACTCGTCGTCTTTCGGACGATCTTCTGCCATGGCGCGGTCGATCAGACTCGAGACGCGCGCGCCGCGTTCGACCGATTCGTCGTAATGAAACCGCAACTGCGGAATGCTGCGCAGCACCACACGACCGTGCAACTCACGGCGCAGAAAGCCGGCAGCGCGATTGAGCGCGCGTTCCGTTTCTTTTGCCTTTTCGAGATTGCCGAGCAAGGTGAAGTAAATCCTCGCGTTCGACATATCCGGCGACACCGAGGCGTAGGTAAGCGTGACCAGCCCGACGTGCGGATCGCGCACCGATTGCGGAATCAACAACGCGAGCTCACGCTTGATGAGCTCAGCGATGCGGCGGGTTCGATTAGTTTCTTTCTTGACGGCCATGGGGAAGCGTGTGGCAAGCGACGGGTAACTTTCGGTGACCCGACTCGGTCACCCGTCACAGGCCATAAAATTACAGCGTTCTGGCGACTTCGACCTTTTCGTAGACTTCGATCTGGTCACCGACTTTGACGTCGTCGTAGTCCTTCACGGCGATACCGCATTCCATGCCGGACTTGACCTCGTTGACGTCGTCTTTGAAGCGACGCAGCGATTCGAGCTCACCCTGGAAGATCACCACGTTGTCGCGCAGCACCCGAATCGGACGGTTGCGGCGGACGGCACCTTCGGTGACGAGACAGCCGGCCACCGCGCCCATCTTGGGCGACTTGAATACATCGCGCACCTGCGCCAGACCGACCATCTGCTCCTTGAACTGCGGCTTCAACATGCCGGTCATGGCCGCGCGCACTTCGTCGACGGCCTCATAAATGATGCTGTAGTAATGCACATCGACGCCGTGCGATTCGATCAGCTTGCGTGCCACACCATCGGCACGCACGTTGAAGCCGATCATGACCGCATTCGACGCCACGGCCAGGTTCACATCGGACTCGGTGATGCCACCGACCATGCTGTGCACAACTTTGACTCTGACCTCGGGCGTCGACAGACGCTCCAGAGAAACCGCGAGCGCCTCAATCGAGCCCTGCACGTCGGCCTTGATAATAAGATTGAGCGTGGTCGCGTCGGCGCTTTCCTGCAGCTGCTCGAACACGTCCGTGAGCTTGGTGGCAGCGCGCGCGGCGAGCTGCACGTCTTTGTATTTTCCCTGGCGATAGAGCGCGATTTCGCGCGCCTTGCGCTCGCTTTCGACCACCGCGACCTCGTCGCCCGCATGCGGTACGCCCGACAGACCCTGGACCTCGACCGGAATCGAAGGGCCGGCTTCCTTCACCGGATGACCGAGTTCGTCGATCATGGCGCGCACGCGCCCGTATTCGCGACCGACGAGAATGACGTCGCCTTTTTGCAGCAGACCGCTCTGCACCAGCACGGTCGCCACCGGGCCGCGGCCCTTGTCGAGACGTGCCTCCACCACCAGCCCCGATGCGGGACCGGACTTCGGTGCCTTCAACTCCAATACTTCCGCCTGCAACAGCACCGCTTCCAGCAGCTGATCGATACCAGTGCCAGCCTTGGCCGAGACGTTGACGAACACGTCCTGGCCGCCAAATTCTTCCGACACGACTTCGTGCTTGATCAATTCCTGGCGTACGCGATCCGGCTGGGCGTCGGGTTTGTCTACCTTGTTCACCGCTACGACCAGCGGCACCTTGGCATTACGCGCATGGTGTACGGCTTCGATCGTCTGCGGCATCACGCCGTCGTCGGCGGCAACCACGAGAATGACAATGTCAGTGGCCTTGGCACCGCGCGCACGCATGGCGGTAAACGCCTCGTGGCCCGGCGTATCGAGGAAGGTGATCACACCGCGCGGCGTCTCCACGTGATACGCGCCGATGTGCTGCGTGATGCCACCGGCTTCACCGGCGGCCACTTTGGCCTTGCGGATATAGTCGAGCAGCGAGGTCTTGCCGTGATCGACGTGACCCATGACCGTCACCACCGGCGGGCGCGGCTCAGCCGGAACCAGCGATGCGGCGGCAGCGGAGGCCAACAACGCCTCCGGACTCTCCGGCGCGGCTTCCTTGACGGTATGACCCATCTCTTCCACCACGACCGTGGCGGTGTCGCGATCGAGCACCTGATTGATCGTTACCATGGTGCCGAGCTTCATCAGCACCTTGATGACTTCGGCCGCTTTCACCGACATGCGCTGCGCCAACTCCGCCACGGTGACGGTTTCAGGCAATACCACTTCATGCACGATGGGGGCAGTCGGGCGCTCAAAGCCATGCTGACCGGTCACGCTGGTCACGACGGCACGTTTGCCCATGTGGCGCGGCTTATGCTTGGGCTTCTTGCCCGCCGCCAGATGCAATTCCGAGCGGTCGAATCTGTCGCGCTTGTCCTTATGGCCGGGCTTCTTGTCGGCCTGGGGCGCCGGTTTGGCGACCTCTTTCTCCGGCGCCTTGGCAGGCGCGGGCGTTAGCGCAGCTTCCGGTGCCGGTGCCGTCACAGGCGCGGGCGCCGGTGCGGGTGCGACCGCCACCACGGGCTCCGCTACCGGCGTCATCTCCGGCTCGGGCGCGGCGAACTCCTCGACTACCGCTTCGGCCAGCGGTTCGGCTTCCTGTTCCATGTCGCTGCGTTTAACGAAGGTGCGCTTCTTGCGTACTTCCACCTGCACCGTGCGCGTTCCGCCGGTGCGCGAACTCTGAACCACCTGGCTCGTGGATTTGCGTTTGAGCGTGATCTTCTTTTTTTCGTCGCCGGTACCGTGCGTGACACGCAGGTACCGAAACAGCGCTTCCTTCTCGTCTTCGGTCAACGAATCGGTGGGCGCTTTGCCCTCAATGCCGGCGGCCACGAGCTGCTTTACCAGCGTCTCGGGCGGGACGCCAATTTGCTCGGAAAAGCTCTTAATCGTAGTGTCGGCCATCGGCGGTGTTTACTTGCTCTCCTGCTGGAACCAGATCTCGCGCGCGGTCATGATCAACTCTTTCGCGCGCTCTTCAGTGATTCCCTCGATTTCAAGAAGGTCGTCCACGGCCTGCTCGGCCAGCTCCTCGCGGGTCTTGATCCCGTGCGAAGCCAGCAAGCGAGCGGTGTGCTCGTCCATTCCCTGCATTTCCAGCAAATCTTTTTCCGGTTCGGCCATGGAAAGTTTTTCCTCTTGCGCGATGGCGCGCGTGAGCAACACATCGCGCGCGCGGTTACGGAGCTCGTCGACCAACTCTTCATCGAACGCGTCAATCGCGAGCATTTCCTGCTTCGGGACATAGGCAATTTCATCGAGACTGGAGAACCCTTCCTGCACGAGCACGCCAGCGACGTCCTCGTCCACACCCAGGCTGTCCATGAACACCTTCTTCGCCACATCGGCCTCGGAAGCGCCTTTCTCCTGCGCCGCTTCTTCGGTCATGATGTTCAGTTCCCAGCCGGTCAGCTCCGAGGCCAGACGCACGTTCTGTCCGCCGCGGCCGATCGACTGCGAGAGCTGCTTCTCATCGACAATCACGTCCATCGAGTGTGTCTCTTCGTCCATGACGATGGACAGCACTTCCGCGGGCGCGAGTGAGCTGATGACAAACTGGGCCGGATTGTCCGCCCATTGAATGATGTCGACACGTTCGCCGGCGAGCTCGTTCGACACGCTCTGCACGCGCGAACCGCGCATGCCGACGCAGGCACCGATCGGATCGATGCGCGGGTCGGTCGAACTTACGGCAATCTTGGCGCGCAGACCCGGGTCGCGGGCACCGCCGTGCAACTTGATCAGGCCCTCGCCCGCTTCCGGCACTTCGAGCTTGAACAGCTCTATCAATAGTTTGGGCGAGATGCGCGACAGGAACAGCTGCGGACCACGCGGCACCGACTTCACTTCTTCGAGCAGCGCGCGGATACGATCGCCCGGGCGCAACCCTTCGCGCGGGATCATGGCGTTCTTGGACAGCGAGGCCTCGGCGTTGCCGAGATCGACGATGGCGTCGCCGCGCTCCAGGCGTTTGACGACACCGGTGACCATCTCACCGACGCGATCCTTATAGAGATTAACGATCTGCTCACGCTCGGCCTCACGCACCTTCTGCATGATGACCTGCTTGGCGGCCTGCGCGGCGATGCGGCCGAATTCCACCGGCGCCAACGGCTCCTCGATGAATTCGCCGATCTGAATGTCGGGATTCTTCCGCACCGCGTCAGACAGCTTGATCTGACGATCCGGGAACTCGACTGTCTCAACGTCGTCGCCGACGACTTCCCAGCGGCGGAACGTATCGTAGTTGCCGGTATCACGCTGAATGGCGACGCGCGCGTCGATATCGCCCGCATGGCGCTTGCGCGTGGCGGTCGCGAGTGCGGCCTCCATCGCCTGGAAAATCGTTTCCTTCTCGACGCCTTTTTCGCGCGAGACGGCTTCAACCACCAGTAATACTTCGCTTCCCATTTTCACGCCCTCACAGCCCCTTTAAAACTTTGGTACCAGTCTGGCCCGGTCGATCACGTCGAACGCCAGCTCATGTTGTTCGTTGTCGACATCCAGCACGATGCAGTCGGTCTTCACCTCCAGCAACGTGCCACTGTAATGGCGCCGTCCGGTCAATTCCGGTCGACGCAATTTCACTTTCACCGTCTCCCCTACGCGCTTGCGGTAGTCTTCTACCGTCACCAGCGGTCGATCCAGTCCGGGCGATGACACTTCCAACGTATAACTTCCGGCGATGGGATCCTCTACATCCAGGATCGCCGAAATCTGGCGGCTCACGGCGGCACAATCATCGACCGTGATCCCGTGCGGGTTGTCTATATATACCCGCAGCGTCGGGTTGCCCCCGCCACCGACCAGCTCAGCATCCACCAGCTCAAACCCCAGGGCCTCAACCCCGGGCAGTAACAATCCCCGGAGCCGATCCCGAACATCTCCCCCGGTACGGCTTCGGCCTTCCTGCATAAATACCCCAAGAACGTAAGCGCTCTCCAGAAAACACCGGGCGCCCTTTGAATCCTTAAAAGCGCCCTAGAAAACAAAAGTGGGCACGCGGCCCACTTTCTTAAAACCAATTCTGTTGACAACCGCGCGCATTATAAGCATTCGGCCCGCAAACGCCAACTCTAAAGCCGGATACAGGAGCTGTATCGCCGCCACTCAGGGGCGGTCCGATCGCTTCCAAATCTGGGGGTTACGACAGACTTTTCTTGGGTTCGTTCGCCACGCCATAGGGCACATGGCCGGTCGGGACGTGCTGGGCGGCGGAGGCGCAATGGCGGCGCTGATCGTCGAAAAAGAAGTCGGCCTGGAAGGCCTTCAGGAACTCGCCTTTGTCCATGCCGCCGAGAAACAGGGCCTCGTCGATACGAATGTCCCAGGCGCGCAGGGTCAGGATGACGCGTTCATGCGCCGGAGCACCCCGGGCAGTCACGAGCGCCGTGCGGATCGGCGAGTGCTTGGACGGAAACTCGGATTGGATGCGGTGCAGCGCCGCCAAAAAGCCCTTGAACGGTCCCCCCGGCAACGGCTCGGCCGCGGCCCCCTGCTCACGCAGGTTGAATGCTTCCAGCCCGTCGCGCTTGTACACCCGCTCGGCATCGTCCGAAAACAATACCGCATCGCCGTCGAAGGCAATGCGCAGTTGCTCATCGCCACGCGTCTGTGTGGCACCGGAAACAATCGTCGCCGCGGCGAAGCCAGCGTCGAGCGCGGCACATACGTCCTGCGGATCGGCCGACAGAAACAGCTGTGCGCCCAGCGACTGTACGTACGGAAACGGACTTTCGCCTCCGGCAAACGCGGCGCGCGAAATGTTTATGCCGTAATGTTGAATCGAGTTGAATATTCGCAGACCGGTGTCGGCGCTGTTGCGCGAGGTCAGCACCACTTCCACCCGATCCCGCGCCGGCACAATCTGGTTCAGACCCAGCAACTTCTTTACCAGCCGAAACGCCACACCCTGCGGCAAGACCTCGTTCTCGTGCTCGATCTGATAGCGCGAATAGGCATCCACGCCTTGCTCGGTATAGACGCGATGACTTTCTTCAAGGTCAAACAATGCACGCGAGGAAATCGCGATCACGAGCTTGTCGGTAGAAGGTATGGACATCTTCTTAAAGAATCTCCATAAAAACTAATTCTCGCCGCAAAGGCGCAAAGGGCGCAAAGAAAAAATTAATGGGTAAAAAACCCTTTGCGTACTTTGCGCCGTTACGGTGAAACTCGTTAGCCATTCGAAAACACACACTCGCGCCAGCCACGCAGTAGCGGAAAATAGAGTCCGAGCTTCACCGGCCGCGCTTCACGCTGCGACAACAGTCGCGCGTAGCGCTCGAGCTGCGCCGTGTAGCGCAGCCGTTCACTGTCGAGAAACGCATCCGTGTCGGCGCCTTCATGCGTGCTCGTCTTGTAGTCGACGATCCAGCGCACGCCGTCCTTATCGACAAAGGTACGATCGAGCACCACGCTCACCACGCGCCCGTCGAGAACGCCGCTGAGCGCATATTCCGAACGCGCCTCAGCGTGTGCGCCAAGCAGCCAAAACGCCCGATCATCTTTCAGTACATTCCCCAACGCGGTGCTTATCTTCGCGACCGCCGCGTCAAGCTCCGGATTCGACACACCCAGATGCACGAGCGCGAGACGCAGCGCCGACGCCTGTGCCAGAAGACGATCCGCATCCCACGCGGCCATGCCGTCATTGGCAATCCTTAACAACCAGCGATGCACGACCGTACCCATGTGGCGCGCCGTCTCGCCCACCCATTCGAACTCGATCTCCGTGACGGGCGCCACTGCCATCGCGTCCACATGCACCGGGACCACCGCCGGTGGCGGCGGCAAAATCCAGTCCGGCGCCAAACGTCGCAGCTCCTGCACCGAACTCCAATCCACCGCAACCGACGTCTCGTCCTGCACTGCCGGCAAGGCCTCGAAGGCGGCGGCATAAACCGGTTCTACGGCCGGCCATAACGCCTTTAACAGTGAACTCGCCGCCGGCTCTTTGAAGATCGGCGCTTCCATCGTTCCCGTGACGCTCACATCGCCAATCAAGTGCAGGCGTTGCCTGGCGCGCGTGGCGGCCACGTAGAGCAGACGCGCATCTTCGTTGCGCGCGCGTGCCTGTTCGAGGTCGCGCAGGTAGTCCGCAATGGGATCGCCTTGCGATCCGGTCGCATGAATCGGCGCCAGCAACAGATCCGGCGCGTCGTGGCCGCGCGCCCGTTCGGTCCACGCGAGCAGGCGCACGGATTCGCCGCGCGGCCTGCGACCCAATCCCGGAACAATCACGGTATCGAACTCGAGGCCCTTCGCCTTGTGGATGGTCATGATCTGCAGGCGATCGTCGGCCTCGACGTCGGCGGCGGCGAACAAGCGCTGCACCTGCTCCGCCACGCGCCCGAGATCGGCGCTGCCGCTATCGAGATCTTCGAGCAAACGGAAATACACTTCGGCGTCGGCAAGCTCAGTCTCGTCACGCACGCACGCCGGGCCGCCGAGCGCAAGCCAGACGCCTTCGACATGGCGGCGAAGATTGGCGCGTCCGCGATTTTCCAGCGCCGCGCCAAGCACGGTGTGCAGTGCCAGAAGGCGGCGCTGCCCGTCCGCCGACAACCGTTGCACGTTCGCCGCGTCCCGAATCAAATCCCAGATCGCGGCGGTTTGGTTCTGCGCCGCGAGCGCATGCAAATCCGCCAGCGTCAGCCCGCACCACGGCGCGCGCAGCAGCGCCAACCACGCCGTGCGATTGGCCGGATGCAGCAAGGCCTGGGTAAGCGCCAGCAAATCCTGCACGATCTGACGCTCGGCGAGATGTTCGATTTCGATCGCGCGAAAGCGCAGTCCGGCGCGCTTGAGCTGCGATACGATCGCGACCAAATGCTGGCGGCCGCGCACCAGAATCGCGGTCGTTTGTTGCATATCCTGCGTCTGCGCCGCTTGCACCAGGGCAACAACCTTTTCCGCCTCGGCCGTCCAGTTGCGCCCGAAGCATGGATGCACCGTGACCGCTTCGCCGGGCAGCGCCGGTTTCACCGGCTCGCACGGTGCATAGCGCACCGCGCCGGCGGTGATGTCTTCGGTCTTGGGAAATACTTTTTCAAACGCATGGTTGACCCACTCGACCACACCGGCCTGCGAACGAAAGTTGGACGACAACGTGAGCTTGGTGAGCGCCACACCGCCAATGCCCTCGCGCGCCGCGCGCAGGTACAGGCCGACCTCGGCCTCGCGAAAACGGTAGATCGACTGCATCGGATCGCCGACCAGAAACAGCGTGCGGCCATCGCCTGGCATCCAACCGGCCGTCAGACGTTCAAGCAACTCGCGCTGACCAAACGACGTGTCCTGAAACTCGTCTACCAGTACATGGTGCAGGCGGTAATCGAGCGCCAGCAACAAGTCCGTAGGCGCCTCGGGTTCGCCGAGCGCCGCCAGCGCGCCTTGCGCGACTTCGGTGAAATCGACACCGCCGCGTTCGGCGAACACAAGCTTGAGCTGCGCCGCCGCCACCGGCAACACCGTGACCAGCGCCTGCAGCACTTCCCACTGCTGGTCGTCATAACACACCGGCGGCAACGTGCGCAGCTGATGCAAGCGGCGCATGAATTCCGGATGGCCGGATAATTTTTCGATGAGCGCCAGTAGTCGAAGCTTTGCTTCATCGTTCGCCGATTTTTCGGCGGCGGTTTTGCCGTCGGATTTCGACGCGAACCCGTGCTTCTTGGTGATGCTCTTGCGCCAGTTGCCCTCTTCCGTGAGCAACAGCGTGGCAATACCACACCAGGTCACCAGCTGCTCGGAGCCGAACGCGCAGTGCGTGAGATCGCGGCAGGCAAGAATGGGCGACTCGGCGCTGGCGGCAAGCAGGTTCGCGGCGGCGATGCTGGCGTTATAGGCGATCTCGCCCGTTAATTCTGGTGGCACATGTCGTTGCAGATCGGCGAGCGCGTCGCTGACCACGTTGGCCAACGCGGCTTCCAACGTCTCGCGTTTCAGGCGCTCGCGATTGCCGACGCGCCGCAACCACTGATCGCGGCGCTTGAGCATCTCCACCAGCATCCCGGCGGTGCGGCGCGCGTCGTTATCGAGATGGCGCAGCAGGCGTTCAATGGCCTGCGCGTGCGGCCCGGTGTCATCGAGCAGCGCCAACGTGGCTTGCGCGGCCTGACGGTATAACTCGTCGGCGTCTTCAACAATTGACGGCGGTACGCCAAAGCGTGCCAGCAACGGCATCTGGCGCGCGAGTCCGAGACAAAACGAATCGATCGTCTGAATTCCCAACCGCCCCGGATTTTCCTCGATGCGCCAACCCAACTTGGCGTCGCGCTCGCGCGCGCGGCGCGCCAGCTCCCAAGTGCGTCGCTTGTGCGCCGCTTCCGGCAGGGTGTCATCGGCGGCCTGCGCCAGCGCATCGAGCACGCGCGCGCGCATTTCGGTCGCGGCTTTCTTGGTAAAAGTGATAGCGAGGATTTCCTCGGGTCGCTCGACGGTGGCGAGCAACACCAGGAAACGTTGCGTCAACAGTTCCGTTTTTCCGGCACCGGCCGGCGCCTGCACGATGAACGAGCACGCAGGATCGAGTGCCTGGCGGCGCGCGATCTCATCCGGCACCGTGAGCTCAGTCACTGGCGTCGTCTCCGGCGTCGGCCAACCGGGCACGCCGCTCCGGCACGCGGCAGAACGCGTGCAGGTGGCAGCGCTCGCACGCCATTCGATTGCGCGGACTGACGCGCGCATGACCGGCACCATGCTCTTGTGCCAACATCACCAGCGTCGCATCCCAATTACTGAATAACTGTTCCCACGGGCCGGCCTGCGCCGCCTGTTTGGTCTCGCTGTACGCTTTGACGCCGGGCGCGACATCGCCCTCGCGCGCCAGACCGACGAACTCCGGCTCTCCGCGGCAAACGCGCCCATAGAACACCGCCGACACACGCTCCGGCGGCACACCGTAAAGCGCGTACAACGGCAACTGCGGCTCCGCCGGCCGTTCGCCAAACCAGTCACCGAGGCGTGCCGCGCCAGTCTTGTAATCGATCACCGCCAAGTCACCGTGTGCAAGTTCATCCACCCGGTCCATGCGCGCCTTGGTGCGCAGCCCGGCGACCACGAGATAGGTTCCGGCTTCCTCGCGCCGAACACGGAACGGTGCGCGTGCCTTCTCCACTTCCAGCCACTCAAGAACCAGCGCCGTCAGGCGTTCGCGCTCGAGCACCATCACGCGTTGCGTCATTGTTTCCGGGCGTCGGTACTTTAACTTCTGCACTTCTTCCTCTGCCAGCTGCATCACGCGAGCACTCAGGCGATCCGCCGGCGTAGCCAGCAGTTCCGCCTGCGAGGCAAGCTCCTGCCATAGTCGCGCCAGCAGGTCATGCACCAGCGTGCCGCGATCGGCTGCGCCCAGTCCCGGTTGCGGCTCGGGAAATTCTCTCGCACCGAGCCGAAATTCGGCGTACGCCCGAAACGGGCACGCCGATTGCGCGCGGAACAGCGCGGTACCGCCGCGTGCTTCGGCGCCCTGCGCCAACGCCGGTGCAGTGTCGTCGACAATCGTCTGGCAGCGTGAGTGCTGATGAATGACTGTGCGGTAGAGCGGCACCACCGCGGCCGTCGACTCGCTCGCATCGGACAGCGTGCGAATCAGCGGGCTGGGTCGAAGATCGCGATCGTCGTCGCGGCGCGGATAGCTCAACACCGCCGTCGGTGCGCTGCGCAACAACCGTTGCGTCAAGCGCGCACAGAACTCAAGCTCGCGTTCAGCCGAGGCATGCGGCAGACCGCGTGACCGTTGCAGGCCGACGGGCAACAACGGGTTCGGCCGCGGTGCGCTCGGCCAGACTTCATCGTGCAACCCCATCACCCACAGCGCATCGAACTCGAGGCCAGACGCCTCCAGCACACCCAGAATCTGCACCGGCGTCTCGGGGGTTTCGCGTTGAAACATTTTTTCCTGCGCCATGCGCCGCAGGCGCGTGAGCACTTCACCATATCTTATCGAGGGCAACACCGGATCGAGCGCGCCAAACTCGCTCAACAACTCGCGCCACGCCTCGATAGTCTGGTGTTCAACACTCGAGCGGCGACGATCGCCGGGCCAACCGAGACTCGCCAACAACTGCGCAATACCGGCGAGCCACCGTGACGGCGGTTGCGCACGCCTTACCGTGGCGCAGGTCTCGCGAAACCGCGCGAGACGTTCGGCAAACACCGGGCAGGCACACACGCCCTCGGCGGCGTGCTTGAGCGCGCGCGCGAGCGTTGCCATGCTGACGCGCACATCGCCATCGTCACGCAACTGCGCATCGAGCAAGGCGCGGTGCGTCAGCTCGACCTCGGCGCCCACCAGATGCGGCGAACGCAGCAATTCACTCAAGCGGCTGATCGACAACGCGCCCTGCGCCAACTCGAGCGCGGCGAAGGCGGTTTCAACCAGCGGTTGCGACGCCAACGATTCACCGAGCGAGACGTTATACGGGCGCGCGATATCGTCTTGTCCCGGTAGTACAGACCCGGGCAACAGCACATCGTCGAACACACGGCGGATGACACGGTTCTGCGACGAAAGATCGGGGGCCAGAATGCCGATGCGGGCGCGCGGATTTTCCTTGAGCAGCGTGAAGCTCCACTGCGCCGCCGCCAGAATTTCCTCTTCCGTCGATGGCAAGGCGCGACGGCTCGCGCGCACCACCGCTACGTCCTCTTTATCGAACAAGCTCACGTCGCAACCGGCGCGACGCAGGGCTTCAATCAGCCGCTGTTGCTGCGGAGTGAACTCGTCAAAACCGGCGAGGATCAGGCGCGGCGGCAGGCGTAACTGCTTTTGCGCAATGCATTCGGATAAGGCATCGGGCAGGCGCGCGGCGTCGAGCCAACTCTTTTCCTGGCAGATCGCCTCGAAGCTACTGGCCCATACCGTAAAAGCCTGCACGTCCTCGTGGGCTGCCTTTCTCAATTCCGAGCGCGGAAGTTCCCATGTATGCAGCAGCATCCAAGCCTCGCGCGCGAGTCTGGCCGTCGCGCTTGCCGAGAGCAACTGCGTACTGCGATCGGAGTCGGCCACGATCCGTTCCCATAACACCGACTCTTGCGCCATCGACAACAACAGGCGGTGATCCGCACCCGCCTCCACGATCTCCTGCCAGCACCGGTTCTGCCACGCGCCGTAAGTCAGGATCGTCGGCGTTTCCCACACGACAAGACCGCGTTCGCGTGCCTCACGCGCATATTGATGGGAAAGATGGCGCGCCAAACGCTGGCCGGCCGCCACGAGAACGGTATCCGGCAGCAGCAGTTCAGAAAGGGGGACGGGCATGCGCCGAATCTTGAAGCGGCGGCAGGCCGAACACAAGCACCCGACGGGACGTTGGTAGGAACCGCTGTTACAGCACGCGGGTAGTCTGCCCGTGGAGGCGTCTGGCCTCGCAATCCGCCAGACATCGCGCCAGCTGCGCTCGATTCGACATGCCGAGCTTGTCGAAAATATCGGACAGGCGATGCTTGATGGTGCTCTCGCTCATGTCGATGATCTGCGCGATCTCGGAATTTGTCTTACCCATGCCGACCCAGCCGACGATCTCGTGTTCACGCTCGTTCAGTTTCGCCAGCCGTTCGCTAATGCGATCGTCCGCCCGCAGAGAATCGATAATGCGGCAGAACAACTCGTGCAACACCGGCACGGCGTCGCGCAACGTCTGCAGGTAACCGATGTCGGGCGCATGCGGAATTCGGTAAAGGCTATGATAGGTGCCGACACAGCGTTCGGCATCGAGCAGCGCGTGCGCCGCCACGTTGCGCAAATCACTCGTACGAAAACTCTCCAGCCATTTCGCGTCTATCTCGGGCCACGGATTTGCAGCGTCAAGGAAGACCGGCTCGCTGGAGGCGAGCCAACGACGCAACACGGGTGTATCGATGGCGCCCGCGCGGTTACGGATTGCCTGCAGATGTTCCATCGGGAAATCGACGGCGATGATGTAATCCAGACCGACGCCGCCCGCATGCATACGGCCGAACCCGCAAAGAAAGGATTCGTGCGGCAGAATCGGACGCAGACACGTCTTGGTCCATTCCCTGAACTGATCCACCGTGCGCACCGAGGCGGCCGACGCACGTAGCGAGTTGCTCTTCCCGATGTCTTCCATTGTTTTTATTCGCGCTTCCGTTGGCATGATCGGCTTGTGCCAAACAGTTATACCACCTACTGGCGAGAGACAAAACGGTAGTACAACCGGACGAGAACACCAAGAGGAGGGGCAACCGGCGCTGCAATAGTGCGCGGTTCCAATCTGGTGCAACGAGGACGGTAAAAAAAAACAAAAGGGAATTGGTAGCGGGGGTAGGATTTGAACCTACGACCTTCGGGTTATGAGCCCGACGAGCTGCCAGACTGCTCCACCCCGCAATAGAGGCGCGCAGTCTACCGGCGGGGCCGGTTTTTTTCAAGGAATTGCGGGGAAATTCTGGCCGGCCCGCTAAAACGGGTGCCACGGGCGGAAACCGGCGACCGATGAACTCGAATTCAACAACGAACTGCGGCGCGCGCAAAAAAGGCCCCGGTCGGGGCCTTTTTCAAATTCTGCTCGCACCTATAACACCTGAAAGTAAAGCAGCGCGCCGACGATAATGACAGTTATCAGCAACGCCAGCGTCAGATAATTGAATTTCCGTTTCTCTTTCAACTCCACCATCGGCAATCTCCTATCGCGATTTTTTCCACCCTTCCCCGCTGCGGCCTGGGGGCCAGACACTTCTTTAGTTCAGTCTAGTTACGTTCCGGGGAATCGCCAGCCCTCAGACCATATCGCGGATCACCTGCCGGCATAGCTCGATCAGCCCGCCAACCCAGGGAATGACCACAATCAACGCCAGCGCATTGATCGTTACCAGCCAACGCATGCCTCGCGGTGCCGCCACGGCATCGGTTTCGGTCGCGTCATCGAAGTACATCAGCTTGATCACACGCAGGTAGTAGTACGCACCGACGACGGCAAATAATACCGCCGTTACCGCCAACCAAATCTTGCCCACACCTACAATCGACTGGATTACCAGCAGCTTGGCGTAAAAGCCGGCGGTCGGCGGGACGCCCGCCATCGAGAACATCAGCACCAACATCAGGAACGCATACCAGGGATTGCGTTGGTTGAGGCCGCGGAAATCCGAAAGCTTTTCGGCCTCAAAACCGGCACGCGAGAGCAACACCACCATCGCAAACGCGCCCAGGCTCATTACTGAGTACACCAGCACGTAGAACACCGCCGAACCGTAGCCGTTGGCCGTGACGCTCACGATGCCCAGCAGAAAGAACCCCATATGCGAGATCGATGAATACGCGAGCATGCGCTTGAGGTTGTCTTGCGCAATCGCGACCACGTTGCCGAGCCCCATGGAAAGAATTGCCAGGATCGTCAGCATGTCCTGCCACGAGGCTGCCAGCGGCTCCAGCCCCGAAACAAGTAGTCGCAACAACAACGCGGCACCGGCGATCTTGGGCGCGGCACCGACGTACAAGGTCACCGCGGTGGGGGCGCCGTGATAGACGTCCGGCACCCACATATGAAACGGAACGGCGCCGAGCTTGAATGCGATGCCCACGACCACGAACACCAGGCCGAAGATCAGCACCACGTCGTTCGGATTGAGCGTCGTCAATGCCTCGCGCACGCGCGCGATCTCGAGCGTGCCAGTGGCGCCGTAAAGCATGGACATGCCATAGAGCAGCATGCCGGATGCGATGGCGCCGAGGACGAAGTATTTCATCGCCGCTTCGGTGGCCTGACTCGAATCGCGCTGGAACGCGATCATGGCGTAGAGCGACAGCGACAGTAATTCGAGCCCGAGGTACAACGACAGGAAGTGGCTAGCCGAGGCCATGACCATCATGCCGACGACGCCGAACAGCCCCAGCACGAAGTATTCACCGCGAAAAATCCCGCGGTCGCGCAGATAACCGTGCGAATACCCAAAGACAAAGAACGTCACGATATAGATAGACAGCTTGAGCAGGTTAGCAAGGCTGTCACCGACAAACATGCGCTCAAACGTCAGCACCGATGCACCGCCCATGCCCCACACGGTCAACAGGGCGGCACCGACGAGTGTCGCCTGCGCCAGATACAGCGAGATCACACGGTTGCGCTCGACCAGAAACAGGTCCACGAGCAGAATCGCGCTCGCCATGGAGAGCACGAAAATCTCCGGAAGCGCGGGCAGGATGTTCGGAAAGTTATTCATGGCGTCATTCCTGGCTTACAGCTTGGTGACCGAAACCTGCTGCAACAGATGCTCGACCGAGGCATGCATCACATCGAGGAACGGATACGGCCACAACCCCATGACCAGCACCGCCAGCGCCAGCAGCACGAGAAACACGGTTTCGCGCGGCGTAACGTCGGTCAGTTCTTCCACGTGCGGGTTGGCGACTTCCCCGAACAACACGCGCTTGTACATCCACAGCGAATAGGCGGCGCCGAAAATCAGCGTGGTGGCGGCCGCGAAGGCATACCAGCCGTTGGCCTCAAAGGCACCGAGGATCACCAGAAACTCACCGACGAATCCCGATGTCCCCGGCAGGCCGGCGTTGGCCATGGTAAACAGCATCATAAATGACGCGAACACCGGCATCTTGTTCGCCACCCCGCCGTAGTCCTTGATCATGCGCGAATGCATGCGGTCGTACAGGATGCCGACGCACAGGAACAGCGCCCCCGAGACGAACCCGTGCGAGACCATCTGCGCGATGCCGCCTTCAATGCCCTGGGCATTGAACACAAACAGGCCGAGCGTGACGAAGCCCATGTGCGCGATCGACGAATAGGCGATCAACTTCTTCATGTCCTCCTGCACCAGCGCCACCAGCCCGATGTACACCACCGCGACCAGCGACAGCGTGATCATGAACCACGCCAGGTGATGCGCGGCGTCCGGCACGATCGGCAGCGAGAAGCGCAGAAAGCCGTACGCGCCCATCTTCAACATGATCGCCGCCAGCACTACTGAACCACCGGTGGGCGCCTCGACGTGCGCATCCGGGAGCCAGGTGTGTACCGGCCACATCGGCACCTTCACGGCAAACGCGGCGAAGAAAGCAAAGAAAATGAGGGTCTGTGGCGCGAGTCCGATTTTAAGATTCTGCAGCGTCAGAATGTCGAACGTGCCGGCCTGGAAATAGAGATAGATAAATGCGACCAGCATCAACACCGAGCCGATGAAGGTATACAGAAAAAACTTTACCGCGGCATAAACGCGGTTGGGACCGCCCCACAAGCCGATAATGAGGAACATCGGCACCAGCATCGCTTCCCAGAAGACATAAAAGAGAATCGCATCGAGCGCGCTGAACACGCCGATCATGAGGCCCTCCATAATCAGGAACGCCGCCATGTATTGCGCCACCTTCTTCTCAATGACGAGCCACCCGGCAATGACCACCAGTACGGTTGTAAAGCTGGTGAGCAGGATCATCAACAGCGAGATGCCGTCGATGCCGAGGTTGTAGTTGATATCAAAGGCCTTGATCCAGATGTACGGACCCTCGGCAAACTGCATCGTGTACGTGCTGGCATCGAAGCCGGTGTACAGCGGAATCGTGGCGAGCAAGGTCAGGATCGAAAATCCGAGCGCCAGCAGGCGCGCCCGTGGCGCACGCGTATCGTCACCGGTCGCGAGTACCGCCACACCGCCCAGGATCGGCAGCCAGATGCAAAGACTCAGAAGATGGTTGGCGAACATGGGCTATACGTGCAGGAAGAATGTCATTAAGAGGAACAGGCCCAGGATCATTGCGAACGCGTAGTGGTACACATAACCCGTCTGGATGCGCCGCACCGCCAAGGCGACCCAGCCGATCACGCGCGCTGTGCCGTTCACCGCAAAGCCGTCGATGAAACGCACATCGCCAACGCGCCATAGCATCTGCCCCAGGCGGCGTGCGCCACGCGCGAAGACGAATTCGTTGAAATCATCCACGTAGTACTTGTTCATCAACACCGTGTGCACGTGCTTCAGACGCATGCGAACGAGTTCCGGCGCTTCCGGATAGCGGATGTAGAACAACCACGCCAACCCGATGCCGGCCATCGCCAGCAGGAACGGTGCCGACTGTAGTCCGTGCGCAATGAACGGTCCGAGACCGTGAAATTCTTCGCCGAGTTTGCGCAACACGTCGTGCGCCGGTGCAACCTTGATCGCGGCACCGAAGTACTCGCCAAACACGAGCGGCTTGAGGCCAATCACACCGGCGACGATTGACGGGATGGCGAGCAGCATCAGCGGCAAGGTTACGACCCACGGCGATTCCTGCAGATGCTCGGCGGTGTGATGGTCCATGCGCGGCTTGCCGTAGAAGGTCAAGAACAGCATGCGGAAACTGTAGAACGCGGTAATGAACACGCCAGCAAGCACGGCGGCGTACGCCAGCCCACTGCCCGGCAACTTCGAGTGATGTACCGCCTCGATAATCATGTCCTTCGAGAAGAAACCGGCGAACGGCGGAATGCCGGCGAGCGCGAGCGATCCGACCCAGGTGGTAAAACAGGTGATCGGCATGTGCTTGCCCAGTCCACCCATCTTGCGCATGTCCTGCTCGTGATGCATGGCAATGATCACCGAGCCGGCACCGAGGAACAGCAGCGCCTTGAAGAACGCGTGCGTCATGAGATGGAAAATGCCGGCGGCGTAGGCCGAGGCGCCGAGCGCGACCATCATGTAGCCGAGTTGCGACAGCGTTGAATACGCGACCACGCGCTTGATGTCGTTCTGCACGATGCCAACCAGCGCCATCAGGAACGCAGTCAACGCACCGATCACGAGCACCACCGACAGCGCCGTCTCCGACAACTCAAACAACGGCGACATACGCGCCACCATGAACACGCCGGCCGTCACCATGGTCGCCGCGTGAATCAGCGCTGAGATTGGCGTCGGGCCCTCCATCGAATCCGGCAGCCACACATGCAGCGGCACCTGCGCCGACTTGCCCATGGCGCCGATGAACAGCAAGATGCAGATCACCGTCATGGCGCTCCACGCCACACCCGGGAATACCTGCATGGTCTTGGCCGCGACCTGCGGTGCGATGGCAAACACTGCGCCGTAATCAAGCGTGCCGAAGTAGAGATAAATCGCGGCAATGCCGAGCAGGAAGCCAAAGTCGCCGACGCGGTTTACCAGAAACGCCTTGAGCTGCGCGTACGTCGCCGTCGGGCGCGTGAACCAGAAGCCGATCAGCAGGTACGAACACACGCCCACCCCTTCCCACCCGAAGAACAGCTGCAGGAAGTTGTTCGACATCACCAGCATCAGCATGAAGAACGTAAACAGCGCGATGTAGCTGAAGAAGCGCTGGTAACCGGGATCTTCGTGCATGTAGCCAACGGTGTAGATGTGCACCATGAGCGACACGAACGTCACCACCACCATCATCAGCACGGTCAGCGGATCGATCAGGAAACCGACCTCGAGCGGGATGCCGCCACTGACGGCCCAGGTGTACACCGCGCCGTTGAAGTGATGGCCCGCGAGCACGTCCGGCAGCACCACAAATGCCGACAGGCCGAACGCGATCGCGACACCGAGAATCGCCGCCGTGTGCGCCACGCGCCGGCCGACCTTCCAGCCGAGCAGACCGGCAATCATGGCCCCTGCCAGACACGCGCCGGGTACCAGCAGATAAATCGTTTGCATGCTCAGGCCTAGTACCATGACAGGACCAGCGAGCGCTGTGCGCAGGGCTTCATTTTTTACTTACCCTTTCAGAGAATCCAGGTCTTCGACGTTGATCGAAGCACGATTGCGGAATACCACCACCAGAATCGCGAGGCCGATCGCCGATTCGGCGGCGGCTACGGTGAGAATGAAAAACACAAAAATCTGCCCGGCGGCATCGCCGAGATAATGCGAGAAGGCGATGAAGTTGATGTTCACGGCGAGCAGCATGAGCTCGATCGCCATCAGCAGAATCACCAGGTTCTTGCGATTGAGAAAGATCCCGACCACGCTCATGGCGAACAGGATGGCGCCGAGGATGAGGTAATGTGCGAGCGGTATCATCGTTTCAGCCCTTTTTTTCCGCCGCCATCTTCACCAGCCGCACACGGTCTTCGCGCCGCACCTTCACCTGCTCCGCCGGATCCATCGACTTTGTGTCCTTACGCTTGCGCAACGTCAAGCCGATGGCGGCAATGATCGCCACCAACAAGATCAACGCGGCGATCTCAAACGGGTACGCGTACTGCGTAAAAATCAGCCGCCCGAGCAGGCGCGTGTTACTGACGTCCGCCGCCAGCGGCAGCGGTTCCGGCATGCGCTCCACGCCGAAATGGCTCGAGGAAACCACGATCGCCATCTCGATCACCAGCAGCACCGCAATCAAACCCCCATAGGGCAGATACTCCGCAAAGCCCTCACGCAGGCGCGTGAGGTTGACATCGAGCATCATCACCACGAACAGAAACAGCACCATGACCGCGCCGACATACACCAGCACCAGTGCGATGGCGAGGAACTCGGCCTCGAGCAGCAACCACAGACCGGCGGCATTGACGAACGCCAATACCAGGAACAGCGCGGACTTCACCGGATTGCGCACGGTGATGACCATCGTGCCGGCGAACAGCAGCACGGCACTCAGGACGTAAAAAACAAGCTGTTTGAATTCCATGTTTATTTCTCACCGCAAAGGCGCAAAGAAATACGAAAAGAGTTTTGGTTAGTCATTTTTACTTTGCGCTCTCTGCGCCTTTGCGGTGAACATTATTTATCTATATTTCGCGTCGGCCGCCTTCATCGCGGCGATTTCCTTCTCGTGCTTGTCGCCCACCGCGAGCAGCATGTCCTTGGTGTAATACAGGTCGCCGCGCTTCTCGCCGTGATAGTCGATGATGCTGGTCTCGACAATCGAGTCCACCGGGCAGGCCTCTTCGCAGAAGCCGCAGAAGATGCATTTGGTCAAATCGATGTCGTACAACGTAGTGCGGCGCGTACCGTCGGCGCGCTGCTCGGATTCAATCTTGATCGCCAGCGCCGGGCACACCGCTTCGCACAGCTTGCAGGCGATGCAGCGCTCTTCGCCGTTCGGATACCGGCGCAGCGCGTGCAAACCGCGAAAGCGCGGGCTCATCGGCGTGCGCTCTTCGGGATATTGGATGGTGATCTTGCGCGCAAAGAAGTGCCGGCCGGTCACGGCCATACCCTTCAACAACTCGAAGAGCATAAATGTATTGAGGTAGCGCTTGAGCAGATTCATCGGCAACCCTTATGAAGTCGCGCACAGCGCGTTCGGCTCGCCTCCCTCTCCCCTCGTGGGAGAGGGAATGAGGGTGAGGGGGAGAACTCGAATTTGGCACGGTATCTCATCATTCGGTCCGTTAGTGGAACAAAAATCCCCACGGCGTGAGGAACATGACCACACCTTCGACGGCAATCCACACCAGCGTCACCGGAATAAAAATCTTCCAGCCCAGGCGCATGATCTGATCGTAGCGGTAGCGCGGAAACGTGGCGCGGAACCAGATGAAAATGAACAGCATCACGCTCATCTTGAGCAACAGCCAATGCATGCCATCGCCCAGCAGCGTACCCAACAACGGCACCTGCGGCACCCAAGCCGGCGGCAACGGAGAGAGCCAGCCGCCCAGGAACAGGATCGCCGTCAGCGCGGAGATCAAGATCATATTCGCGTATTCGGCAAGGAAGAACATGCCGAAGATCATGCCAGAACATTCGACATGGAATCCGGCGACGATCTCCGACTCGCCTTCGGCAACGTCGAACGGCGCGCGGTTGGTTTCCGCGACGCCGGAAATAAAGTAAACCAGAAACAGCGGGAACAGCGGCAGCAGGTACCACTGGTGCAACCCGCCCTGCTGATGCAGCACGATGTCGCGCAGGTTCAACGTGCCGGCCGCCATGAGCACGCCCACGAGCGCAAAGCCCATGGCGATTTCGTAAGAAACAATCTGGGCCGCCGAGCGCATCGCGCCCAGGAACGCGTACTTCGAGTTCGACGCCCAGCCGGCGATGATGATGCCGTACACCGCCATCGAGGTGAGCGCCAGAATGAACAACAACCCGGCGTCGATATTGGTGAGCCAGAGCGTGCCGGTAAACGGTATCACCGCCCACGCCACCAGCGCCGGGGCCAATGCCAGCATCGGCGCCAGCACGAACAGAAACTTGTTCGCCTTGGCCGGGATGATGATTTCTTTCAACAACAGTTTGACGACATCGGCGATCGGTTGCAGCAACCCGCGCGGACCGACACGGTTGGGGCCGATGCGCACCTGCATGTAGCTGATAATCTTGCGCTCGGCGAACGTCAGGTACGCCACCGACAGAATCAGCGGCAACAGTATGGTGACAATTTTTCCAACATTAATAAGTGCAATCTGGGACCAACCGGGAAACCACTCCCACATGCGCAGCGCGAGTTCGCTCATGCGCCCTCCCGCACCACCGACGCCGGACCGTAAGCGCCAAGCCCTGCGGTTTCAGGATATCCCGCCGGCACCCAGACGCAGCCTTCGGGTACGCGCTCATCGAGCTGGAGCAAGACGCACGCCTCGCCTTCTTGCATCACCACGCGCACCGGTTCGCCAGCCTTGAGACCAAGACGTTCGGCCTGCGACGGATGCAATTTCGCCACCGCTCCCGGACTGTCAGCCGTCTTTTGCAATGCCGGGGCGCGACGCACGAGCGCATCAACGCGATACATCGGCACTTCGGCCAGACGCCACACCTGCCCGCTGGCGCGCGCCATTCCCTGCACCGGAGCCGGTACCATCGTCGGCGCCGAGGTCGGCAGCGACACCTGCGCCGGTAGCGCCAGCTCACGCCGCACTTCGGCGATATCGAGATAACCGAATCCGTCCACGCCAAGCTCGCTACCGAGCACGCGCAGGATTTTCCAACCCGGACGCGACAGCCCTTTCGGCTCGGTCACGGCCTCGAAACTTTGCACGCGGCCTTCGCCGTTGACGAAGGTACCAGCGGTTTCGGTGAACGGCGAAAGCGGCAACCACGCATCGGCATACTCGATGGCATGCGAGCTGTGAATAGAAGGCTTAAAGCTGGTCAGCATCACGACAAAGTCGGCGCTGTCCATCGCGGCACGCGCACGTGCGCCTTGCAAACAGTCGAGCTCGAGTTCGATGCCAAAGGTTAGATAGGCCTTAAGCGGTTTGAGCAGCATGTCGCCGGTGTGACGACCGGGTTTCGCTGCCGCGTGTCCACTGAGGCCGCGATGCGGTACGCAACCGGCGAGCCAGGCGCCCGCGGCGTTGGCCTCGGAGAGCACGCCGAACGTCGCACCGGAAAGTTCCGCCACCCACCGCGCCACAGCGCGCAAGGTCGCGGCACTCGGATGACTGGCGGCATAAGCGCCAAGCAATATCGCCGGCGTCTTTCCGCCGGCGAGCGTTTCGGCAATGGCCTGTTCCTGTGCGTTGGCAGAGCCACCGGCCAGCTGTGTGACCTCGGCCGCGACCGGCACCTGCTTCAGCGCGGCCACTGCCATGGCAACGCGTGCCACGGTACCGATCAATGCATCGAGATC